>Ga0105355_10000911_pt1 | contig 27361 bp, 13 predicted proteins | sample GOMGulsemesocosm_2_FD_83508 | JGI IMG/M metagenome (GOLD analysis project Ga0105355, IMG submission 83508) | Methane-oxidizing microbial communities from mesocosms in the Gulf of Mexico - GOM9C Gulf of Mexico | ecosystem: Environmental > Aquatic > Marine > Cold seeps | place: Gulf of Mexico...
CTAATACTTATTAACTAAGGACGCTTGCTGTTACTGTTGCGCGATTAAATTACATAAATGAACATGGACTCATTATGAAAAAACAACTACTTGCACTAACTCTTCTGACTGGTCTTTCAAACAGCGTAATGGCTGATACCATAGGTACCTATTTTGGTGCGGACGTATGGCAATCAGGTGTTGATGGAAGCATTAATTACGGCAATGATGCTGCTATTACTAATTATGAAGATACTTACAACTATCGTATCTACGCTAAATTCGAACATCCAATTCCATTAATTCCAAATGCAGCACTTAGTATTTCTAATATTGACGTTGAAGGTTCTTCAGCAGGTGAAAACATCAACCTGAAAACGGTTGATTTCACCCTGTATTACGAATTCTTAGACAATGACATTGTATCGCTAGATGCGGGCGTTACGTGGCGTCAGCTTGACGGTACATTCGAACAAAGCGGTAATGAGTACTCATTTAAAGGCCCGTTACCTATGGGTTATGCATACGGTGAAGTTGGTTTACCTATGTTCCCACTTAAAGCCTTTGCGATGGTAAATGCCATTGGTATCACAGGTGATGTATACGGCGATGCTGAAATCGGTCTGGCTTTCATGCTAAACCCAGGTTATGTACTAGATTGGTCTATCCGCGCAGGCTACCGTATCCAGCAACTTGACTTTAAAGTTGATGACGTGAAAGCTGATGCAACAATTGACGGTGTATTTGTTGGTTTAGAAGGTCATTTCTAAATACCGAATATCATTAAATAACGGTATTTATTGCCTGATGAATTTAATAGATAAATAGATAAACGGCGAGCTATCAAGCTCGCCGTTTTTAGTTTTACAATGTTAGTTTACTATCACTGACAGCGTTAATTCACCGCGATACTATCTGCACCACGTAATTTCATGTAATCCCCAAATACCGTCAATGCACCGCTCGAGCCGGTTAATGTTGAGGTTTTATTATCATCACGCCCTACCCAAACAGTCACGACATCACGATTATCTAATCCGACAAACCAACTATCACGTAACTTATCAGTAGAGCCCGTTTTACCGGCAAAGTTAATGCCCGGAAATTGCCAACTTAAACGCCGTGCAGTGCCTTGCTTGGCCACCAATGTCATATTATAAATCGTCAAATCGGTATCTTCACGCGAAAATCGACGCTTACCTTTTAAATCCTGTTGATAAACCAGATCACCTTCTGCATCAACCACCGCCACCAGTGCCGTTAACTTATGATACTCCCCTGCCGTCGCAATCGTTTGATACATTTGTGATACTTGAAATGGTGACATATTTAACGCCCCTAGCAGCATCGATGGATAGTGATTATCGACCTTTTTAATACCCAGGCGTTTTAAACTATCAATGACATTATCAATACCAAGCGCCATGCCTAAATTAACCGTTGGCACGTTAAGTGACTGCATCAAGGCTTGATATAACGGTACTTCACCACGGTATTTACGATCATAATTTTTCGGTTTCCAATTATTACCATACTGATTATTTAACCGCAGCGGTTTATCTTCTAACGGTGAGTTAAGATCATAACCTTGTTCAAACGCAGTGAGATAAATAGCTGGTTTAACCACAGAGCCAATCGAGCGTGAAGCATCAAGTGCACGGTTAAAGCCCGCATACTGGGTATTACGACCGCCGACCAAGGCTGTTACTCGACCATAGTGACGGTCAGTCACCACCATTGCTGTTTCTAACCCAGAAATGTTACGGGCTTTCTCTAACCGTGGCAGACTTTGTGTAATGGCGGTTTCAGCTGCACGCTGGGCAAGCGGATCTAAACTGGTAAATATTTTTAATCCCGATTGATCATACAGCGCATCACCAAACGTAGTTTTTAACTCTCGACGCAGCAAAGACATAAATGCCGGGGCTTTAGATACGCTCATGTGACCACGCGGGATAATACCCAGAGGTCGCGCGATTGCCGCACGATATTCAGGGGTGGTTATCTTGCCATTTTTAGACAATAAACGAATGATCATGTCACGACGTTCAAGCGCACGTTCAGGATAACGCCAAGGATCATAAAACGACGGACCTTTTACCACAGCGACCAAGAACGCCATTTGATCTATGCTCAGTTCCGGTACCGGTCGGCCAAAATAGAAGTAACTTGCTAAACCAAAGCCATACACACCATCACTGTAGTTTTGACCTAAATACACTTCGTTAAGATAACCACTTAAAACGGCATCTTTACTTAAACGATAGTTAATCAATATCGCCATGTAAGCTTCGTTAAACTTACGCCAATAACTACGCTGACGGGTTAAGAAGAAGTTCTTCACTAATTGCTGAGTTAAGGTACTGCCACCTTGTACAGTGCGCCCAGCATTCATATTCGCGAATGCAGCACGAATGATCGCAACCGGTGATACTCCGCTATGATGATAGAAATTACGGTCTTCCACCAGCAATAAGGTATCAATCAACAGTTGAGGATAATTCTGTAATTCAACCAAGATACGATCTTCTTGATTGGGTGCTTGTAAGGTATCAAGCAACATAGGATCGAGATTAACAGAATTAAGGTATTTACCGGTGTGCTGATCACGAATACTGACTAAGCGGTTATCTGCGAAGGTTAAAAACAGCGCTTGATTAGGTTCGGTGCCATCAAGATAGGTAAAGCTGCGGCGTAATAATTCCACTTTGGTCTTGGAAACAGAAAACTGCCCGGCGCTACGTGGTTTTGCTACTTTTAAATAATTAAGTAATACCAGCTCTTCGACCAATTTTTCATGGGGTAAAAACATGCCCGGTGTTAACTCTAAACTACGTGCGTATATCTGTGCTGGTGTTTTCCAGATAGGGCCTGAAAATCGCGCTTGGATCTTACTGTCTAAATACATGCCATAGAGGATAAAAATAGCCGAAAAAGCCAAGCTAAATTTAAGTAGGAAAATGGCGATACTGCGAGTCCAAGTACGATTTTTTACTTTTTTAGTCTTTTTCTTGGGTGCTTTTCTGGCTGGGGATTTCGTTGTGGTTTTCTTTACTGCTGTTTTTGCAGCTGGTTTGCGTTTCGTGACAGTCTTTTTTGTGTCATCACTTACGGGACGTTTAGCCAAGGGAAAGGATCCTAGAAATTGCATTAAATACGGTTAAATACGATCAAATACGATCTCATAAAACGGCGTAACAAAGAATAGCTAGTTTACCCTGTTCGCTCCCCCCAACTCAACTATTGGAGTTGGGTATTTTAACTACCGAATTACGTTGCTGCGAGTTTGCTCCCAAGCGCAGCAAAACATTACTTAATAAAAGTACCTAGTGCCCAGTCACCATATCCATCTGATTATTCTTTAATCCAAATTAACTGCCTTTGCCATATATAATTCATTTCCAGTCAGCGCGTCAATCATCCCCGCTGGTTTTGTTATTTGCTGCTTAAACCCAGCATTTTCATAAAATACGATCGCATTTTTATTGTCTATCATGACGGTTAATTCTAACTGGTGTAATTTATGCAGCCGAGCCCACGCTTCAACGTGTAACAATAATTGTTTGCCAAGTCCTTTGCCGATACTCGCTTGCACAATACCAATAACCAAAGAGGCCGTATCACTATCTCCGCTAATATATCCAGTGATACCAATCGCAAAACCAAGTAGTTTATGGCCATCCTGTTCTATCACATACAGCACCTGGGTTGCAGAATTGATAAATAAGTCCAGATGTTCACTGAGTTCAGCGGCATTATTTTTCTCCCCCATAGCCATAAACGGTGTTTCGTTATCGAGTTGGGAAAATAACGCCGATAAGGCATTAGCATCCGCTGCTTTTACTGGTCTAATTATCACCATAAATATTCTCTAATCACATAAAAGATAATAACCCCTGACAATTGAAAAATTAACAATCGTAGGAAACAGGAGTATCATAGGCGCATCGCAAACCAGACACTAGCGGTTACGCACAACTAACACAACGTCTGTCTGCTTAATATCGCACAGTAATATAACACCAAGGTTCATAATGGTTTTCATCTCTAGCAATGTATCAATTCCCGATTCAGAAATTGATATCCAGGCTATCCGCGCGCAAGGTGCCGGTGGTCAAAACGTCAATAAAGTATCAACAGCGATCCATTTACGCTTTGATATTAAAGCCTCGTCATTACCTGAGTTTTATAAAGAAAGGTTGTTGGCATTAAATGATCATCGCATCACCAAAGATGGCGTGATCATAATTAAAAGTCAGGAGTCGCGTAGTCAAGATTTTAACAAGCAGGTGGCGTTTGAACGCTTAGTTGAACTGATTAAGCAAGCGACAGTGATCCAAAAGGCTCGTCGTGCAACCAAGCCGAGTCGTAATGCCAAAAAGAAACGTATGGACACTAAAACTCAACGTGGTAAAACCAAAAATATGCGCGGTAAAGTTAGCTTTTAACTTGTTCCCAAGCTGCATGGTAATTATTTAACGCCAGTTTAAATGCCGCTTGTTGGCGCTTATCAATCGAAGACGCAATCGGAATATCCGCAGTCATGGCATTCACCGCACGACCTCGCATATGTAGTTCGTAATGCAGATGTGGTCCGGTAATACGACCACTATTCCCCGATAGCGCAATTTTTTGTCCACGTTTTACTCGTTGGCCTTTTTTCACCAAGGCCTTACTCAGATGTAAAAAACGGGTACGGTAAGTTTGACCGTTCGAGATCTCGATATACAAACCAGCATACTTATGATTAAGCACACGTGATACCACACCATCGCCAGTAGCGAAGATAGGTGAACCAATTGGCGTGGCAAAATCTGTACCATTATGCGGGCGTAATAGACCAGTAACTGGGTGTAAACGCTTTGGATTGAAGCTTGATGATATACGGTATTTACTGCTAACAGGGCGACGCACAAAAGCACGTTCAATGCTTAAACCAGCTTCATCATAATAAGCACCTTCATATAAATAGGCACTAATATTACGACTACGATTATTAATACTGACCGCATCAATACGGTTTTCGCCGGTGAGTTGCTCACCGATATATTGACGAGAGACTAAGACTTTAAACGTATCACCAATACGGAAATCACGGCTAAAATTAATTTTGTCTTTTAATAACGTTGCAATGAATTGAGCTTCAAATAACGATAATCCAGCTTGCTTTGCAGAACCAGAAAAACTGCTTTTAACGGTGCCGATATAACTGTGTTCACGCCATTCACCGTCAATATTTATCTGCTCAAACTCAAAACCCGTCTCGCCTAAGCGCTTATAAACGACCTGATGTGCAAGACTAATTTGTAACTCTAAGCGCGTCAATTCACCTTCAAACTCGGTGAATATTAAGGTTTGACCCGGTTTAATACTATCTAACGCCAGTACATTTAAATCCACTTCCAGAATTTGATATAAACTCGTTTGGCTTAAATCTAACTGCTCAAAAATAGCCCCTAAGGTGTCACCTTTTTGGATAACATAGTTAATTGTTTTTGGATAAGATTTGGCCAGTTCGACCGCGATAGATTCAACTGCAGATTCTGTAACCGTCGAGTTCACTACACTTGCTTCATCAAGTGGCGATGCCGCAACATAGGTAAGCGCGGTTGTCGCCGGCATCATGCTATCCGTAGACTCTGCAGAGGCTGGTACTTGCTCTGACGATTCACCTGGTGCAAGTTCTGATGATAGCTCTAGTGATGGTGTTGATAATTGTTCAGCTGACAAGCTCGCAGTATTAACTTGCGACTCATCAGTAACAGCAATTGGCGCAGCCTTTATCGCAGTATTTGTATCAACTTTATCGCTCACCGGTAATAGTGCAAAAATACCAAGCAATACGCTGGTTAACAGTAGCCACATCAGCACTAATTGTAATTTATTGTTCTTAATTGACGACATTAATGAATACCCAATTCTCGTTCAAAATAGCCGTAATTAGCATAATAAGGCCGAAATGGTATACCACAACAAAACAAAGGCATAGTATTGATAACGTAAAAATGTGTAAATCAGTTAAAAAAGTTGAAGTCAACAATTAGCTGACTATCACATAGCTCGGATCTATTTGGAAAATGCCGAGTACAATGAGTATATTACCAACAACCGTTAACCAAAAAATGCGTTTGAAGCTAGTTTTACTTTTTTTATGAGAAAACAGTTTTTGTCCGATCAGTGCACCCGGCCAGCCACCGAGTAATGCCAACAGATGTAATGTCTTCTCTGGCGTCCGCCATGTTTGTCGTTTAGCAGCCCATTTATCTTTTCCATATACCAGCAATGTAATAATGCTCAATAGCAAATAACTGTAACCTAGCCATACCAACATTCTATCTTCCTCTGAATATAAACGTCCCAGATATAAAAACGGCAAGCGCGATGCTTGCCGTATTAATCTACCTAAATATAACGCTGACTACCAGTTATCTGAAGCCCATTGTTGTTGCTCATCAGTATCCATAAAGCTCCACGCTAATATGCGACTAACTTTCTGGCCTTGTGACATCGGGATCACGCGGATTTGTTTGGCTCCTAACGCGTGTAAATACTGTTCAAGCTCTTCGATATGCTCACCCTTTGAGATAAGACTGGTGAACCAAGATACTTGCTCAGTGAAATCTTTACTTTCTTTCGCCATGTCTTTCACAAAGCGTAGTTCGCCACCTTCACACCAAAGTTCAGAATGCTGACCACCAAAGTTCAATTTAGTCGTATCGGTTGGCGCTGCTTTACCTTTATGCAGGTTTTTAATCTTACGCTCAGTACCTGCGGCTGCATCAGCCATTGACGCATGGAACGGCGGATTACAAATCGTCACCGCATACTTATCGTTATATTTGATCACGCCTTTAAAGGTACTACCTGGCGTTTTCTTTAACACGATTTTAATCGCTTTGTTTAAACCTGGATTCGCTTGCACGATCACGTTGGCAGTTTTTGCGGCAACCGTATCAATATCGGTACCCACAAAACCCCAGCCATAACTGCGATGACCAAGAATAGGGTAAATACAGTTAGCGCCAGTACCAATATCTAATGCTTTCACACGCTTACCGGTTGGGACTTCACCATTATTCATTTCTGCCAGTAAATCGGCAATATAATGAATATAATCCGCACGTCCCGGAATTGGCGGACATAAATAACCAGTTGGAATCAACCAATTTGGCACTTGGTAAAAATGCGCTAATAACGCACTATTCAAGCAAACGACGGCTTTATCATCACTAAAATCGACGGTCTCTTCTCCACGCGGGTTTAGCGTTATATACGCCTTTAATGCTGGGTATGTTTTAACTAAGGCCGTTAAATCATAACGTCCCTGATGTGGATTACGGGGATGCAATGTAGCGATTTTTTTAGTCATGATAAATCTTCTTTTATTTTGCTGAAACGAACACTGCGGGATAATAGCAGATTCCGATTAATTATGGCTGCTTTCCTACATATGTTTTTTAACCCGTCGAGTCGGCATCGCCTCAAGTGGGTTATCTGGCCAATAATGCTTTGGATAACGGCCTTTCATTTCTTTTTTGACTTCAGCATAACTGCCATTCCAAAAACCAAGTAAATCTTGAGTTATCTGTAGCGGACGTTGAGCCGGAGATAATAGCTCAATCACAATCGGCACGCGGCCATTGGCAACGGCGGGTTTATTGGCTTGACCAAACATCTCTTGAATACGCACAGGTAAACTCGGCGCGCTGTTATCGTTATAACGTAACTTAATTTTTGAGCCTGTTGGCACGGTGAAATGAGTAGGAAGCTCCTTATCTAAACGTTGCTGTAGCGACCATTCTAACCTTGATAATAACGCATCCGTTAACGGGATTTTTTTCATCTTCGCAGGACCCGTTACGCCAGTTAAATACGGCAGTAACCAGTTTTCAAGATCCGCTATCAAGGCTTCATTACTGTAATCAACAAAACCTAATTCTGGCAACCATAAATGCGCACAACGTAAACGCGTTAATAGCGCCTTATTTTGTTCATTCCACGGTAATACCGATAATCCGGCTTTACGAATACCGGCCAGTACTGCGGTTTGTTTTTGTGCTGGGGTAATATCGGTTAATACCTTGCGAGATAATACTAACTTGCCTAAACATTGACGCTGTTCGGCAATCAATTTCTGGGCTTTTAAGTCCCATTGCACAAACGCTTGCTGGTTAAATAATTGCGGTAACCAGGTCTGTAATTCTGCTAAATCAACTTCACAGGCGTTGTATACCATGGCATCAGCGCCTTGTTCGGTTAATGACAGATCGGCGACAACTAATAATTCTGCACTAACTAGGCTGGCATCCGCCATCAATTTAACCCCCAGTCCATTGCTCAACATGTAACGACTATCTTGATTATAAATAGCTTGCCCTCGTCCTGTATTATCACGACGCTGTGCGATACGGTCTGGATATGCTAACGCTAACAACAAACCAGTATAAGCATTGGTGTTACGACACTGGCTACTCACTTTCACAAAATCAAAACGTTGTGCCCACTGCTGTGCTTGACGTTGTGCTTGTTTAAATTGACCCGATGCCATTTGCTGCAGGGCAAAATCCAAATCCAAAGGTAAGCGTTCACTACCTTCAATCAGTGCGATTAATCGACAAGCTAACCAGCTAATACCGGATAATTCATCTTCCAACGTTTGCGCTGTTAACAACATATGCGCTAACCGTGGTGACATACCAAACGCAGCTAATGCTTGGCCATGTTTACTGCATTGTCCCGATTCGAGAGCATCTAAATCAGTTAATAAGCCTTCCGCATATTGCACGTTTGCCGTCGACGGTTGATCCAGTAATGCCAACTCGGAAAAGCTATTTACGCCCCATACCTTTAACTCTAAGCAGGTCGAAGTTAAATCCGCAGCAATAATTTCCGGTTCTATTTGTGCATCTAAACGACTTTGATCTTCTTCACGCCATAAACGATAACAATGCCCAATCTGTAAACGCCCCGCACGTCCCGCTCGTTGCGTGGCAGAGGCTTGGCTAATACGTCGGGTTTGTAGACGGCTGACTCCTGAACGTGGTGAAAAACTGACTCGACGCTCAAGACCTGAATCAATCACCACCGAAATACCGTCAATGGTTAATGAGGTTTCGGCAATATTGGTCGCCAATACAATCTTACGTTGCCCTTTAGCGATAGGATTAATTGCCGCTTGCTGCTGTTGCTGCGTTAATTGCCCATATAAAGGCAGCACCTGTAGATGCGCATTCACCAATTCCTGCAACTGCTGCTGACAACGTTTTATTTCACTCACCCCCGGCAAGAATACCAAAATGTTACCGCCCTGCTGCTGCAGCGCTAATTTAACCGTAGCGGTGATAGCCCCCGGCAGCGCTTGCTTAATCGTACTGCGCTGTAAATTCATCGGGTGATAACTATAAGACACTGGGTAGCAGCGCCCTTCTGCTGTTAGCAACTGCGCATCAGGCAACATAGCCTGCAAACCTTCACTATCAAGTGTTGCCGACATCACTAATAACTTTAAATCATCACGTAGACCTTGTTGCACTTCTAATGCGAATGCCAAACCGATATCCGCATTCAATGAGCGTTCATGAAATTCATCGAAGATAATTAAATCATAATCGCTTAGTTCCGGGTCTTGCTGGATCATCCGGGTTAAGATCCCTTCCGTTACCACTTCCAATCGAGTTGATTTCGATACTTTGGTATCACCACGCATTCGATAACCAACGTCTTCACCCACTTTTTGCTGTAACTGCGACGCCATAAACGTGGCAATATTCCGCGCGGCAAGACGGCGCGGTTCTAACATCAAAATCCGGCCACTGAAGATCTTCTCTTGCAGCAGTTTTAACGGTAATAGCGTTGACTTACCGGCACCCGGAGGCGCTTGCAGAATAACTTGATTAGATGATTTTAAGGCCGTAAATAAATCGGTTAATACAGAAGTGATCGGTAACGCTGCCACAAAGGCCTCTCAGGATAAAATAGTAAAGTGGGCAAAAGGGGATTTTAACTTAACCGAATAGCGTTACGCCAGTGGGTTCCAGAATTATTACTGCAGATAAAAAAAGAGCTAGTCGCAATATGCGCCTAGCTCTTCAAACCGTTAACCTATTTTAGGACTGGATTTATCTAAATATAAATAGTCTCCGTTATAGAGCTACAAATTAATGATCCGTCCTTCTACTCGGCGTTGATCAGCATGCGACTTTTCCGTATCGCTGCCAATGTCAGCCGCACTGCTTATTATTACCCGACTCATATCGACACCGCGACGAACAAAATAATCAGCAACCGAACTTGCCCGACGCTCGGCTAAATTTTCATTTTTATGCTGAGTACCCGTTGGGTCAGTGAAACCAGTAAGCGTGAGTTGTGACTCCGGATTATCATTCAGTACTTCAATGATTTGATCCACTTCGCTCGCATTTACACGTTCGGTAAGTTCACTTTCCACCGCGAATAAAAAGTTCATCTCGGTGATCAGTGACGCTTTACGTGCCTCTTCGGCCTGTAATACACGTTGATTGGCATCATCGTTATATTTGTCCATGGCACTGTACAATTCTGCCATATCAAATTGCACTCGATTATCAATATTTATCGTTGGCTGCGGTGTGTACACTACTGGATTGCTATAAGCACCAAATCGATAACTTAAAGACAATGTCGCCATATCAGTTGGTTCTTTTTCAAAGGTAACCCGATCCCAGCCCAACTGAACTTGCCACTGACGCGATAAGTCCAAAGAAACACCAGCACCATAAAGCATACTTAGATCCGAAACATTTTCAGTAATACCAGCAATCGTTTTATCGCCACTCCATTGCATCGCTCCTAATCGAGCGAACAAGCGCACATCATCTGAAATATTAACCGATGGCTTCAAAGCAATAGCAAAACCCGACGCACTTAATGGCAAGTTATCTGCCACGGCGTCAAATAACGCCTCCTTATCTGTCACAGAGCCAGAGATTTCCACAGAAGTTTCACCAAAGTCCAAATAACCAACTTCAACGGCTAAATAATCAGTGAAGTCAACGCCTGTCCAGATACTGAAACCGGCACGATTATTGGTCGTATCATTCAGTGTTACCCCACTCTGATCTAGTCCTTCAGAAATACTCGCTTCATCAACATTGACCGTCGCGTAACCTAGCCCGCCGGTAATATAAAACCCCTTCGGAAACGAACTCACTTCCTGTGCAGGTTCAAATGAACGAGTCTGACTTGTAGTCATCTCTGCTTGTGCCATTGCTGAGAATGCGATTGTAATGCCTGCGGCTATAAGCGTTTTGTTCATTATAGACCTTCCTTTTTAAATTGCTGATTACGACTGTAATAGCGGTATCCTACCGCTAACATGATGATTAATGCGATGAACCAAGATAAGCTACCACCAGAACCAGAGCCTGAACTATTCGAGCTACCAGTACCTGAAATATCAAACTTAGCCAATGGTAATAACGGATCGATAATACTGCCATTAACTTCACCGTCATCATCATTCGGACCACCATCTTCAATGGTAATTTCTAAACAATGATATTTACCAGCATCAGTCAGTTCTTCATTATAAGCGTATGCAGAAGAACCGGGAGGTGGACAAGAACCCGCATAACCTTTTGCAAAGGCAATGTTGTTCTTATCATTATCATCAATGAAATCAATCCACTTACCATCACGATATTTAATAATGCCAATATTTGCAGGTAAGCCTTCCGGACGACCATGCTTATCTAATGGACTCTGTAGTGGGATAACAATCTGTGCAGATTGCCCGTGTATAGGTAGATTATGGATCTCGTAATCAAAGATCTGATAAATAGTGTCTGTTCCAGATTCAACTTCAGGTAAAACCATACTAAGTTCGGCAGCATCATCAGCATTCATCGCCAGTCCATAACGCTGCGTTTGCTGTGCTAATGACCCTAGGCGTAATGTTGTACCCGGTGAAGATTCAATGGCATAGTTTTCATTCGATGCAATATCATCACCAGTCATCGCATGACCATTGGCCGCAGCTAAGATCACATTTTCTGGTAAGTTATTGTCTTTCGAATCAGGCACCATATCACCATCACTATCGAGTAAATCTTCAGGTGCAAGTCCAGCAGTATTTATCATCACTTTTACTCGTACCGTTTGGCGAATAGCATGATTAGCAATACCCTTGTCTTGCACTTTCAGAGCTACATCGTAAAAAGCAAACTCATTGATACTTAGACTACTTGTATCCAATTCCAACTGCGCTTTTTGGTCAGAAATCGTTTCCGTTACCAGACCATCGAATACAGCTGGATAGGTCCACTCTAGTTCATGAGTTGGTTCCGATAAATCAACACCATTACCATCAGTTATCATCGCTTCTACTATGATTGACTGGCCTTGCTCTACAATCGCAGTTTGTTGCAATTCAAAGTTGACCTCAGTATTCACGGTTAAACTTACTTCAGGTTGCAGATCTTGCTCGGTAAAGCTCACGTTAACATAGCTTTTTGCACCCAAGTTCACTGTGCGACGTGTATCTAAGTTATTCGTACCCTCTTCTAACATCAGCTCAAGTGCCTGAGTAGATGTAGAGTCAGAACAAACCAAGATATTAGCAGCCAGAGAATCTGTTGCAGCTACCTCGAAAGTCAATGTATCGCTACCCGGATAAATACGACACAGCGAAGTGTCATGCTGATAGTTATCATCGATCTCAATGGCGCTAACCTCATCCTGAGTAATAAAACGATATTCCGCCATATCATTACTGCTCACATTCACTTCAAGTTCACAGTTACTAAGAGCATCACAAACCGCAGGTAATGAACCATTTAAGTAAACCGAAATGATTTTGTTAGTACCTTTAACCAGCGTTTCATCTTTACCAAAGTTAATGGTTGGATACACATCAATCGTGATGTTCTGCTCAACAGCATGCGCAATTGAACCTTCAACAGCCTGATTGTCTTGTGCAATAAATGCCACATTATGACGACCCGGCGCTAGATTTAGCGTACGTTCAACCCCTTTAGTTAATTCAACAAAACCTGCTTTACCTTGGCTGCTACAATCTTGATCAGTGGTCACTAAACAGAACTTAACCACAGGTAATGACTTATTATCACCCTCGTTAAATGCTTCTACTTCACCCATTTCGACCATATCACCCCAACGGTCTGCGCTTGTCAGCGTGATCACTTTGGCAAGTTCATTGTTGGTTGATGTGGTTAGTACCACAGGCGTAAATAACACTGTCGAGTCTAAGCTGTATGCAAATGACTGTTCAGCATCACTGATCACAGGTGGGATATCATCAAGGTTCGGATTAGTACCGACATCTGAACCTGGCGTTCCCCAGATTGGATCACTAGCATCTTTGTAGCTACCATCAGCATTGGTACAACCGTTCGTAACAGACTGACACCAAGCGGTAAATTCATCAAAGTTTGATGTACCATCGCCGTCAGAATCAAGCTGAGCATCATTGCTTAGATACGGGTCAAAACCATTATTCAGTTCATACGCATCTGGCATACCATCATTATCATCATCTAAATCTTCCACAAAGGTATGAGTACCAGATGTAAGACCGGTAAGCGTATCAGGTTGATTATCACCGTCCGTATCGCGTTTGATCAATAAGTCGAAACCAATTGTATCTGTTGCGCCGTCGTTATCCGCTACTACGATTTCGATATTGGTAATGGTCTGATCTTTCGATAAGTCGACCTCTGTTAGTGCAGGCGTTCCCGATAAGCGACCCGTTTTGGCATCAAACTCAAACCAGTATGGCTGATCTTGCACATCCGTTTTACCGTCAACACTCAGGCTAAATACAAAGCCATTAGTTTGCTCAGGATCCACTACCGTCGGCGTAAAGCTATATTCACGACCTTCAAGTGCATAGGTTTTCGGTTGATTCGTGATCTCTGGTGTATCGTTCTGATCCGCGACGGTGATCGGGGCAAATACCCGACATTCAGTCAACGGCGCAGGCTCAGTGCTGTCATCAGACACACAAATCGACATGTTACCGAACTCACCGACATCGTTAGTACCAGGGTAACCAGTAAGCTTACCTGTCGTCGTAAACGATGCGAATTGAGCAATATAATCAGCCGAAGAGGCATCCCGAGATTCATCACTAAAGAACATCCAGCTTGGTGCATTTTGAATGGTGTAGCTTAATGTATCCTTGTTAGCAACATCATGATCATAATCGCTATCAGTAACCACAAGATCAAAGTCATATGCTACATATTGCTGCGCAGCATCTAACGTCGATGTGGTGATCACAGGTGCATCATTGATATTATCAACCGTCACAGAGAAAGTGTTCGAACAACCTTTGGCACCGTCAATGACAGTGTCAAGAACTGGATCGTACAACACTTTGATTGCACATACTTTAATGCCAGTATAAGTGTCTACATCACTGTTGCTTGGCGTACCAACTAATTCATTAGCCGCTGTTAATTGTAGCCATTCCGGTGCATTTTCCAGAGTCAAGCGAACTTCATCACCATCAGGATCATATACCGTCGGAATAAAGCGATACAAGGTATCTTCAGCAACATTCGCTGGCGGCGTCCCAACAACAACAGGGAAATCGGCAGTATCACGTACCTGAATAGAGAAACCAGGTAAACTTGCTGTTAACGACTGCTCAACACCACCTGCGTCATTGTAAAAACGCGTTACCGTAATAGTAATGTTATGATACTCATCCCCAACATAAGAGTTATTTGGCGTACCTGATAACTCACCCGTTGTGGTATCAAAATTCAGCCACGACGCGTTTAAGTTTTCAATTGAATATTCTGTGCTTGTCGTACGGTCACTATCTATATCGACTAGCGTCGGCGTGAAGCTATAATTCACATCTTGCACTGCATAAGAATTAGCTAAACCAAGTAATGTCGGTTTCTCCGCTTTATCTTGCACTGTAATCGTAAATGCAGCCAAACTTGCTGTCTCAACACCATCCGTTACGTTAACAACAATACCGGCATGCTCACCAATATCATCATTGTGCGGCACACCAATCAGACTGCCAGTGGCAGTATCAAGTGTTAACCAAGACGGCTTACTATCGACACTGAAAGTAAGTTTATCACCATCTAGATCAGTCGCTTGTGGTGTAAAGCTATACAACTCTCCTTGAACAATGCTGGTGTCAGGTGTGTTAACACCCGCTGACACTGCATCAAATGTTGGTGCATCATTGGTTTCTCTTACAATAATAGTAAATGGACCAAAGTCAGCAACAGCATCTGCGCTATCTTTAACTCGGATTGTCACGTTGCTCCACTGCCCAATATCAGCAGCTGTCGGTGTCCAGTTGAACAGACCTGTCGCAGCATCAAATTGCCCAGAAGTTGCATAGGTCGGTGCTAACGGTGCAGTTACCAACTCATATGTATGGCTATCGCTAGCATCTACATCAACGACAGTCAGGCCATTACCGATACCAAAGGTATAAGCACTCGCTTGTACTGCCGGGGTCACAACACCGGTTAGGGCTGGTGCATCATTCACATTCGTCACCGTAATTGCGTATTGAGCGGACTCCGAACTTAATCCTGAACTATTCTCAGTCGCACAGACCTGTACATCGGTAGTCGTAGTCGTACCAGCAACAATAGCAGATACATCACTATTGCTCGGCGTACCGTTTAACAGACCATTAACTGGATTGATTGATAACCAAGAACCTGTCACTTCAGTTGTACATGCAGGAGCAGAAGCCTCAAACAGGCGGTAAGTAAAGTCACCTTTATACGTGGTAAACGGTGACCAAGACCAAGTCTTATCTTCCGCTACCGAAATCGATTGAGCAGCTTTAAAGCCTGGCTGAGTACGGCTTCCTTTCACTGTTAAGTCAAAAGGTAACAGCGACACAGTATAAAGATCGCCACCAACCAAATAACGCGCGCTGATCATCAGGTCACTATAGACACCTTCACCAGCTGCAGTCGGCGTACCAGAAAGTGCACCAGTTGCAACATCAAAGGTGATCCCCGCTGGCAGTTGACCCGCCGTATAGTTAACCTCAAACGTAGGAGAAGCCTGACTTGCAGACTGCCAGTCCATTGTTGGAGCGAAGCTATAAGCTTGTCCTTCTATGGCAAATCGATTTGCAGTGCCAGAAATAATCGGCGCTTCCGTAGCCGCACTGATAGCGATATTAGTAATCGTTAACGTACCACGATTATTTAACGCACCACTATCATCCGTTACTGTAATAGTAATTGACTTAACAAGGGGTGGCACAGGTGCTGACGGCGCAGTACCTGACAATTCACCATTAAGATCATTAAAGTTTAACCAAGGATAATCAGTAGCAAAACTTGCATTGACTGAAAAGGCTATATTATCACCATCTAAATCATTTACCGTCGGCAAGAAATGATATTCCTTACCTTCCACTACTGATGTTTTTGCAGTACCGGTAATATCCGGCGCATCATTCGCATCGGTCACACTGATACTGAAACTATCCATACATACAGTTTCAGGGTTTGGTGTATCAGCACTGTTATCATTCACACAAATAACAATACCATCATAATCACCCACATCAGCATCACTCGCTACACCAGTTAAGATACCATTGGCAGCAAAATCAGCTTGACGAGCAGCTTTCTGTGTCGGATCGGCAGGTCTTACTTCAAACATCCAGCTTGGCGCATTAAAAATGTCATAAGTAAGGTCATCGGCTGCTTCCGAACCATTCGGATCATCGATATCATTCGCGTCAACAGCAAAGTAATAACCCGAGTTTTGCGATACCTGATTACGTGGGATATTGCCAGCAGAAAATGTCGGCGCATCATTGGTATTACTTACCGTGATGGTAAATTTAGATGAGCAAGAAGATAGTGGTGTCGTTGTTGAAATTTCTTCAACACACAGTTGAATATCACTATGCACACCAACATCATCATTACCAGGTGTGCCGATAATATAATCATCAACAACCCGTAACCAGCTCGGTGCCGATTGTAGCGATAGACGTACTAAATCACCATTGCTATCAGTCAACGTTGGCGTGAATACATAAACTTCATCTTCTGTGGCATTAACATTTGGTGTACCAGTAACAACTGGCGCGCCAGCGGAAGCTACCACATCGATATCAAAAGCAGGTAATGCTACGTTTACGGTATGAGTCGTGCTAGTAAAATCATCGTAACTTACTAATCTAATGATGATATTACTATGAAGCCTAATATCTCCATGCGTAGGTGTCCCCGATAATTGACCTGTAGCCGGATCAAACGTAGTCGCCCAACTAGGCTGGTTAACGATTGTAAACACATAGTTAGGAGTCGAGTTTGCATCAGGTGCACTCACAGTTGGCGTGAAATCATATACAGTATTTTTCACAATCAATGATGGCGCCAGACCTGTTAATACCACGTCATCAACAACATTCACCACTTCGATATCAAAGCTAGATAGTACTGTCGCTGCCGTACCATCTGTGACTGTTATTTCAAAATCAGTATAGGTACCTACATCGGCATTTCTTGGCGTACCAACAAGCGCGCCCGTTTTAGGATCAAAACTTAACCAAGTTGGAACCCCGCCACTTGCAGTGATAGAGAAAGATAAGGTATCACCATCAGTGTCCGATGCCGCAGGCATGAATTGATACAAAGCATCTTGATCAACAGTTGTTGCTGGATTATTAACACCAAACGTCGGCGCTTCATTTTCATTTTTAACAATTAAATCAAATGGTCCAAAATAGCTAGTCGCACCACTATTATCTTCAACTTTAATCGAGATATTCTTGTGTTCACCGACATCACTTTGAGCTGGTGTCCAATTGAATTGTCCCATTCCTGTATTAAAGTCGGCTGCCAACATTGATGTCGGACCATTAATTAACTCGAATGTATGACTATCACGCGCTGGAATATTAGCCGCGAGATCATCATCTTCCAGTGTCACACCAAAGGTATATAATTCGCCCTGAGTTGCAGACAGTAAAATGCCCGATAACTGTGGTTCATCATTGGTATTAAGTACTGTTAAACTATAATCAGGTGATGGTGTTTTAACACCCGTTGCTAATTCAACAGCACATACCTGATAATCAATCGCAGTCGCAGATACATCTTTATTCACAGGTGCAAGTGAAATAGCACCAGTAAAGCGGTTGATGCTTATCCAATCTTGTGTCAGCGGTGCTGCACATGCTGAACTTACCTGATGCAATTCAAATTCAAACCCAAGTTTAGCAGTATCAACAGGGTTAATACTCAGAGTTTCATCTTCATTAACACTGTTAATTACCGTCGCTTCAAACACGGGTGGTGTTACTGGCTCTGTAACCGTGATTGAGAAGGCCGGTAATGCCGTCCAATATGTGTCAGTTCCAATGACATAACTGGCACTAATAATGATGTCACTATAAATACCAGCATCAATACTAGCAAACGAACCCGCTAACTCACCAGTTACGCTTGTGAAAACTAAACCAGCAGGGAGAGTAGTCGTCGATGTGTACATAAATGGTGTCACGCCAGGTGCTGGAGTTGGCGGTGTAAGAGAAGTCCAATCCAAAGTCGGTGTGAAGCTATAACTACCACCTTCAACACCAGTAAGCATTGGTGAACCAGAAATAACAGGTGCATTAGCCGGATCAATAACAGTAATATCAAAAGGCCCTAAAGCTACATTTGAAGTGCCATCATTCACGGTAATAATAACAGTAGATGCATCAGTTGAACCTGCTACTGGCGTACCCTTTAATTCACCAGTATTCGCATCTATCGCTAACCAAGCTTGTAAGCCAGAGGCAGTAAAGCTATGCGTATCAGCAATATCATCATCTACAACCACAGGTGTAAATGAGTACTGTTCGCCTTGAAGAACAGACGAGGCAGGCGTACCTGAAATAGTCGGTGCATCATTGGTATTAAATACTTCAATATCAACCGGTGGTAACTGAACAAAATCAGTTCCGTCTGTTACGCCGATCGTCACTGCAGGATAAACACCCAGATCATCATTATTTGGTGTACCGGTAAATATACCTGTCGTAGGGTCAAATCTGGCCCATGAAGGCAGATTTAAAATAGAATAAGTATGTACATATACACTATCGTCGTCTGTCACTGTCGGTGTAAAGGTATATGTCACATCTTCATCAACTCTGACAGCTAGCTGATTCGATAAATCAAATGCCGGACTATCATTGGTATTCTGTACTGTAAGTGTAAAGGGAGCCGTACAAATGGTGTCACCAAGAGAACCATCAGTCTTAACTTCTGTTAAGCAGACTTCAATGCCTGATGTTACCGCTACGTCAGCATTTTGTGGCGTACCAGATACCTCACCAGTATTACCATTAATACCTAACCAACTCGGTTCACCTGTAATGCTCCAGCGTAAACCATCGCCACTACCGTCAGTGCCAGACAGGCTAAATGTATAAGGTAAATCCTCTATAGCTGTGACGACAGGGTTACCTATAATCATCGGGCCATGACTGTTATTGGTTACAGTTAACGAAAACGCCGGTAATGAGGCTGATTTAGACGGAATAGCCGAAGTAGCCGTAATGATAATATTCGAAACACTATCAGTACCAGTTGGATTTGCAGTTACGGCACCAGTAGTGGGGTCAATCGATAACCATGCGCGCGAAGGCGTACTCGTTAAGCGATACGTGATATTGGGATAGTTATCAGGATTGGATAATATCGGCGTGAAAAATGGTGATGGAAACAAAAGATTAGTGTGATCAATCACCGTCGGTGCTGAACCACTTAATCCGAGTTCATCATCGACATTGGTCACTTCAATATTAAACGCAGGTAATGTCGCACTGTCACCAGCAACATCTAACACTGTAATTTCAATACCTACTGCAGTGCCAACATCAGCATTCGTTGGAGTCCCAGATAAAGTACCATTAGTGGTATTAAAACTCGCCCAAGACGGCTTGTTATTCACCGAAAAACGTAATTCACTTAAGAGATTATCAATATCAATAACATTAGGGGTAAAATAATAAGCCGCATCCTGTACTACTGTAGTGCCAGGGTTATTGTCATCGACGACATCACCATCATTATCGACATCAAATGACGGCGCATCATTCACGTTGCGTACCGTGATAGAGAACTTGCCCAATGCACCATAGTTATTTTGGTCATCAAGTACTGAAATAAGAATTTCAGCATAAACACCAATGTCACTGTTTTCTGGCGTACCGCTCAACTCTCCTGTCGTAGTATCAAAACTCAGCCAGCTCGGTTTGTTCGCAATACTATAGTTATAGCGTTCTGAACGCTGGGTCCAACCTGAACTGGGAGGACTATTCGTACAGCCTGTAATCTGTGTACATTCATAATATGAATCCACACCTAGAAGACTATATGTTACTTGAGCCCCTATAGAATAAGGTAAGCTAACGAGATCAAAAGCAGGGAAATCAATAGGATCATCTATATCATGACGCGTAGGTGTAAACGCGTACGGAATACCTTCATTCACTTGTGAACTTGGTGTACCCGTTAATACTGGTGCATCAGAAGTGTTCAACACGATCAGGTCAACCGATAAGTCTGTAGTCGATTTCTGATCCGTTGCTGTAATGACAAAAGTATAATTGCCCACATCACTATTTTTCGCTAATCCCGATACACGACCAGTGTTAGCGTCAATTCTTAAGAAAGAAGGTAAGTTTGTCGCACTAAAAGTAAGACCATTGCCATCTAAATCATAGTGGGTTGGCGTAAAGTCAAACGTTTGTCCTTGTGGGATAGTAGCTTGTGGTGTACCCGATAAATGAGGTGGATCGTTAACGTTCTTTACTTCAACATTAAACGCTGCGCTATCTGTAATACCCCCTGCACCATCGTTAATACGAATCGAAATACTGTTATAATCGTCTACATCATGATGATTAGGACGATTTACCTTGTTACGGATCACACATGATACTTCAGGCGTTGCACACGATAACTCCATCCAATCCGGTGCATTCATTAATGTAGCTTGGATGTTTTGTGGCGTTGCCGGTGCAGAGTTATCTACATCTGATACATCCACATTGACATTATAACTTGAACCTGCAGCGATAGCGGGTGTAGGCAGTAAATCTATCGACATAGCCGATGTAAAGGCTTGTCGAGTCGACAATATCGGGGTTATGCTAACAACTGGATCATCGTTATCATCAAGAACAATTAAACTAAAAGTGGTTGTTGCTGGAGTGAATCCATCATCGACTGTTACTGTCACCGTTGTTGTAGCAACATCATCATTATCCGGGATACCAAAAATCCGACCGGTCGACGGGTTCAACTGGACCCAAGCTGGAGCGCCAGCTAACGAAAAAGTCGCAGTTTGCGTAGTATCTTCATCCACATAAGTCGCAGTGAAGTCTAGTAACTGACCTTGGGTAACTGTCTGAGTAGAAATAGGGTCAATAGTGATTGAATCGTTGGTTTCCATCACTTCAATATCAAACAATAACAGTTTTGTTAAAGTATCCGTATCAGTGACCTTTAATGTTATATCCTGAACCGAGCCAACATGCGCATTTAAAGGTGTACCACGTAACTCAATCTGCGGCGTCGCATAAGTAGCTCTAGAACCACTATCCACAGTCGGATAAGAAACAGTAACGGATAACCCTGTTGAATCATCTGCCGGATCAACTAACTCTAACCATGCTGGCGCATCAATAAGCTCGTAGGTAAAGGTTTCAATGTCTTGTACCCAATCCCAGTTTGTCGCTACCCAATTACCGTGAGAATCCGGATCGGCACTATTTGCCGATATAGCGGCGTTGCTCTTATAGTAAAGGTTTTCTGTTGTAGGATCAGCATCATGATCAAAAGCGACAACACTGTGTTCTGGATAAGCGTTTACACTATCAAATTCTTCAGGCCAGTCAAGATCGATTGGTTCCCACTCACTACTATTAAAAAGACTGCCAGAATTAACTATTCCCGGATTAGTATAAGCAATTTCGCGCTCCACAACTTGGCTATTCTCCGCGTAAGTAAAGAGTTGATTAAACTCGTCAGGCCAATTATTAATCGCTTGGGTAGCCTTATACTTAACACTATCGACCAACACATTCTGACCTTGATTATAGTTTTTATCCTGAATAAAAGCACCAAAAGCACTATCAAAATCACTGTCTGAAAGATTGATGATACTTGAGTATTGACTATCTTCGCTGACAATAGTTGCCGCGTTATTATCAAACGCCGGCGTTTCACTTACATCATTCACCACCACATTAACAACCGCAATTTGAATACCGTCATCATTACTTACCGATGCAAAGAAGGTATAAATACTATCACCGTCAGCATCACTTGGCTTTTCATAATCGGGGGCATCAATAAAGTCTAAACGGCCCGTTTCACTATTAAATGAAAACTGTGCGACATCAGGACCACCATTTAATTTGTAATCAAAAGGTACATCATTTGCGGCTTGTCCCTTCAACGCTCCCACCTCGGTGGTATTTTCATCCAACGTCAGCGTGATCTCTTTACGCAGTTCGTAAGAGTTGATAATACCGGTATATTTGTGGGTCGCGATTAATTCATGGAAACCATCTTCATCAGTATCCGCAATCGTGGCAGCTGAAGATAATAAAGGTAATAGGGCTACTTCACTCCAATTAGCAAAGTTGGTAGTACCATCATTTTCAAATACCCGCACCCCGCCACTACCGGTACCGACAATATCAACATCGCCGTCATAATCAATATCGGCAAGTAAAAAACTGCCTTTTACCCCTTCAGGGCCGCCAGCACCAAACACAGATTGAGTATAATTGGTATTATCACCATCATTCAAAAATACATTTACATTTTGACCAGCAACAGGAGTTCCCGAACTATACGACCCCATACCTGCAGACACGATATCTAGATAGCCGTCAGCATTTAAGTCGCCAACTTCAAGCATACGTGCGGCATCAGGATCACCGTTCGCGAATTCAACGGTGCCAACTACACTACGGTTAAATAATGGTAGGTCAGCTGTAACACCGTCAGTATTAGTAGTGCTATAATTATGAGCAATGCCTCTATTTAAATAGATATATATATTAGAACCTGAATTGTCAACTCTGGAAACAGCGATATCAAGGCCGTTTATACCATCAAAATCAACAACTTGAACATCCCAAGCGTTATTTAAATCATAGCCACTATTAGTGCCATCTTTATCAGCATCAAAGCCTGAACCATCTAACTGGTACAGTGCGAAGCTCGCATCGTCTACCCCCCAGTTAGAGGTAGTATTAATTAACACTTCTAGCTTATCACGAGAGTTAGAGGCAATGACTACATCAGGTTTACCATCACCATTAATATCCCCTGAACTGATACCTCGGGGTGTCGTATCTCCATAAGCTACAATTTTACTATCGCCAAAAACTGCATCACCTGTTGCTAGGGTACGAAAAACACCAGGAGCAGAAGCCTGATGATAAAGAATCTTGCCAGGAGCGGATACAGATGTCACGAGGTCTAAGTCACCATCCCCATTAAAATCTTCCACAGAAATATCGTAACCTTTTCGGATCCCATTCGAACTATAGTTATCTCCGGAACTGTCCGTGCCCTGTAATAAGACTCTTTTGTCCCAAGTTCCGGTGCTAAATTCATTTATATAAACATTAATAGAACCTTCATCATCACCATTGTTACCGTCCCTATGACCTGTTGCCACAAAATCCATGTCGCCATCTTTATCAATGTCAACGCTATCAACGAACATTGCATGCATCAGTGGACCGATAGTTTTCTGCGACTTAATTCCCACTTCACCTATGGTAAAACCAGGGGGTAACGCGTCGGTTGCCCCGATAGCCTGAAAAGAAAATAAACACCCGGTGAGGATGGCTATTTTCGTTGGTGTAAACGCTCTCATATCTAACTCCTAAATATAACAATCTGTCCTTATATAATTAAACTAACATGACATTTACATTTAATATAAATTTAAATCAACAAATAAGGAGATACACATCACACTTTCAAGATCAACAGTGCAGCACTCAATTGCGCCAAACAAAGAGATATGCTAGGACAACTAGATATCACTACCAAATCCAATAAAACAACTACAGACCAAAATGAAAGACCATAAAACCGATCAATAAACAATGCGAAACACTATAAATGACTAGCTGTCACAATAATTAACTAGTCATCACTAAGTTTTTTATTAGCGGTGAACAAGTGTTGTTACCGTTATCATAAAGTGATTGCAAACCGTGAATTTGGGGTATAAGTTAAATGAAATAATACAGGGATGTGTATTTTTCGGATATCCAAAGGAGAGGTATTTATCGCTACAACCCCCCCACTAAAAATGGGCAATCAGACTTTAATCACCAGCAGCAAAATTCTGCTGCCAGTATTGGTGATCTTGCTGCTTGCCCAACAAAATATATTTGCTGGTTGGCTATTCTGGGAGCCGGGGTTAATCATAAAATCGCAATGGTGGCGGATCATTACCAGTAACCTCACCCACACTAACGACTATCACTTATTTATCAACACATCAGTACTGATATTCTTTGTGATTAATTTTAGCGATATGCTGAGTGTAAAACGCTTCTGGTTTTTGACTCTCTACCTGTCGACGTTTATTGGCTTTGCGCTTATCTTTACCGACATCCAAAGCTATGTCGGTTTCTCAGGGGTAATGCATGGTTTATTTATTTGGGCAGCCGTAACGGATATATATCAACGGCGTTTTTCAGGCTGGATCTTATTAATTGGGGTAAGTATAAAGCTCGGTTATGATCAAGTATATGGACCTTCGGTGACGACATCAGAGCTAATACAAGCCAAAGTTGCAGTAGAAGCGCATATGGCCGGAGCACTAGCAGGCTTCATTTTACCTGTCACTGAACACCTTTACATTGCCATGAGCAAGCATAGCAATGTAAATACACTCAAGTTACTTCAAGCTACAGCATTAGCAAACCGAAAGAAGGAGATGTTTTAAGGTTTAAAACGCATTCACTGAATTTCCAGCTATTATTTATAAGGAATAGCAAAAGGAACTTACTATGCGCTTATCTCTGTCCATTGTTTTACCTATATTAGTGATACTTAGCTATAGCGGCAGTGCTATTGCTCACTTGGGCTTTTGGTCAAAAACCTACACCATTACCCACCAGCTCACGAATGGTGAAAGCATTGCCAGCGCGAAACAAATTATGCAAGAAAAAGCCCGTATTAAAGCCAGTTTTGATGTGCGCACATATACGTTAATGAACAAACCCGTCAACCTCACCAACTACAAACACTACGTACCGATTATTCAAGCCGCTTACATTAATGTCACACCTCAAAATAAACCGCAGATAGTTAAAGATAAAGATGTCTATAAAGGTCAGGTATTTGTAGTGCAGCAAATGCGAGCAACATTTGATGAGCATTACATTGGCAGGAGTATGGCGGTATTACGTGACAACTTCAGCATAGAAAAAAGCCTGAACACGCTGGATAACGAATTCGATAACAATTTAAAAAATTTAGGTGAAATCAAATTAGCCATCGCTGAAAAACAAATTACAACACAGCAAAGCGCACGGTTAATCCGCCAACAAGATCATGAAGTCATGCAACTAACGTCGGTGCTAGATGATGTTAAACGCTTGTTTTCAGCGCATGGTCGTAGCCCACAATTCAATCTTGCGCAGTTATTAAAAGTGCGGGACAGCATTGATACTGAAGTCATCGAACCCATTCTCAATACCAAAGTACAAACCCGTATTACCGCTGTTGAAGAACTCAGTAATGGCAATGTCAAAGTGCAAGTGCAAGTGGGCTGGAAGCTGCCATTACATCATATGCAGATATTGCATAAGTATACCCGTTCGGCAGATGTTACCGCACCAGGAGGTAGCTCTGCGTATGTAAAGCTTTCACGTTTCTATAATGAAAAAGAACGGGCCCCATCGGCATTATCTGCCAATATCTATCATTACCTCGCCAGCCAAAAGATATACTTCGATATTTCTATCGGTAGCCAACACCAACAATTAGGCGTGTTATATCCAAACGGTGGCGATGTAATGAATAATTGTAATAATCCACTTGCACGGGATGCTGACAGCCCAGATAAAACCTCGGTGTGCATCGTCGAGCAAGTATTTAACGACCAACAGATTTTATCGCAACCCAATATCGCCAACCCACTCACGTTCACCCTTAATGCTAATGAAATTGATGGCCAGCTTAGCGTTAACGTGAAACAAATATGGCAAAAAGCGAATATTGAAGAAGATAAACAATGGCGACGAGATCTGTCTGAATTCAATTAATTACCTTACCACCACAAAACCTAGCCATGGTGTTGTAACATCATGCTTGCGTATAGCTTTCTCTGCAAAAAATTATTATGCTCTAGGCTGTTTTTCTATTATTGAGCATTATTATGCAGTATCCGAGTCCATTACAGCCCGCCACGTTAGTAAAACGCTACAAACGCTTTTTAACTGACGTCATTCTTGAGAATGGTGAAGAAGTGACAATTCATTGTGCCAATACCGGTGCCATGACCGGCTGTGGCGATCCTGGTGATACCATTTGGTACTCGACATCAGATAACCCAAAACGTAAATACTCACGATCTTGGGAACTCACCGAAAAAGCCAATGGCGATATGATTTGTATTAATACCGCGAGGGCTAATCAATTAGCTAAAGAAGCCATACAATCAGCGACGATATCGCAACTCACTGGTTATGAACATCTAACCACCGAAGTGAAATACGGCAATGAGAATAGCCGGATTGATATTTTGCTCGATGATCCAACACGCGGTAAATGTTATATCGAAGTGAAGAGTGCCAGTTTATTAGAAAATGACTGTGGTTATTTTCCTGATACTGTCAGTGTTCGAGGGCAAAAACATCTTAGAGAGTTGATGGCTGTAAAGAAAAGCGGACACCGAGCAGTCTTATTATTTGTCGTTCAGCACACCGGAATTAAGACCCTAAAACCTGCGAAACACTTAGATAGAGACTATAGTGATCTTGTTAAGCAGGCCATTAACCAAGGAGTTGAAGTATTCGCATACGCGAGTACAATAGAAACAGACAATATTTCACTGGTCGAACAAATTTCATTCAATTGTGACTGAAGTCACACCAAAAGTAACCCGAAAGAGGGTGTAATTGAACAATTTGCCAGTTTAGTTTGCGCAGTTTGTTTGTTTCTGGTATTTATACCGCCCATAAATATTGCTTAGCAGTGCTCAGTAATATTGTGGCGTAATGCGGACTAGGAGAGATAGCATGCCTGAAGCGAAAAAATTACTCGGTGTTTTAGCCATCGCAGGTGTAGAAGCTTACCAAGAACAACCTGGTGAAGAATACATGGGCGAGAAGCAA
>Ga0105355_10000913_pt1 | contig 27332 bp, 32 predicted proteins | sample GOMGulsemesocosm_2_FD_83508 | JGI IMG/M metagenome (GOLD analysis project Ga0105355, IMG submission 83508) | Methane-oxidizing microbial communities from mesocosms in the Gulf of Mexico - GOM9C Gulf of Mexico | ecosystem: Environmental > Aquatic > Marine > Cold seeps | place: Gulf of Mexico...
ACATAATAGTCATTCCTTTAATTGTCCAATTAATGATGTTCATTCCTAATTTTGTAGAAACTATCTCCTAAATATTTTAACAATTTTTAAGTTTCTACAATCTCCTTTTTTTAATACATAAAATCAGATTTTTACCAGAATACATTTGAATTATTTACTTATAGAATAAAAGAGCGTTTGAGAGATAGAAATAAGTATGCTTCTTATGAAGCATCTTACTTATGAGTTATAGACTTTTTTAATATTTTGGATTTTTGAAGACATATTTAATAGCAGCATATCTGCTAATACAAGCGCCATCATTGATTCTGCAACAACAGAGCCTCTAATAGCTACACAAGGATCATGTCTTCCTTTTAGTTCACAAGTAACTTCCTCATTATTAATATCAACAGTATCTTGTTTAATAAAAATAGAGGGTGTTGATTTAAAGTGAACTTTGATATTTATATCATCGCCATTAGAAATTCCACCTAAAATTCCACCTGAATGGTTTGTTTTAAAGCCGTCTTTTCTAATTTGGTCATTATTCTCAAAACCTTTTACTTTTGAAGAATCTATTCCATCTCCAATTTCTACGGCTTTAACTGCATTAATACTCATCATAGCAGAAGCAATTTGGGCATCTAATTTAAAGTAAATCGGTTCCCCTAAACCACTAGGGCAGTTCTGCACATTTACAATAGCTGTTCCACCTACTGAGTTATGCTTCTTTTTTGCGTTTATTATAGCTTCTTTTTGATTTTCTTCTAAATCTTTATCTAAGGCAAAAATATCTGAGCTAAGCGCATGCTTGAAATCATAAGTAGAAGCCTCAATTCCATCAATTGATGAAATTCCAGAATTAATAACAATTCCAACTTCTTTTAACATAAGTTTTGCAATTGCACCAGCTGCTACTCTTGAGGCAGTTTCTCTTGCACTGCTTCTTCCACCACCTCTATAGTCTCTTAATCCGTATTTCGCAAAATAAGTAAAATCAGCATGTCCTGGTCTAAATAAATCCTTAACATTTGTATAATCTTTTGATTTTTGATTCTCATTAAAAATAATCATAGCTAAAGGAGTACCAGTACTTAAACCTTCAAATACGCCAGAAAGTATTTCGATTACATCGCCTTCTTTTCTAGCAGTTGCATATTTGTTTTGACCAGGTTTTCTTCTGTTCATTTCACTTTGAATAAATTCTTCATCGATTTTTATTCCAGCAGGAACTCCATCAACAACACAACCTATTGCTTTTCCGTGGCTCTCACCAAAAGTAGTAAATCTAAAGTTTTGACCAAAACTATTCATTAAACTTCACTTTTTAATTGATTAAGTGCGATCTTAGCTACGGCTTGTTGTGCAAGTTTTTTACTTTTTCCTATTGCTTGTCCATAATGTTTTCCATCAATCCAAATTGAAACTTCAAACTCTTTTTTATGATCAGGACCATAAGAGGCCTCAATTTTATATTCAGGAATTGAAGCAAATTGTGCTTGCGTTATTTCCTGTAAGGCTGTTTTATAATCAGAAAATAATACCGATAAGTTTATTTCTTCATAGGATCTGTTTAATAAATCTAAAATAATAACTTTTAAAATTTCAAGGCCTGATTCTAAATAAATAGCACCCATGATTGCTTCAAAAGCATCTGAAAGGATAGATGCTTTTGATCTTCCTTTGTTTCTTTCTTCTGCAATAGATAAATAAATATAATCACCCAGTTTTATTTCATTTGCAAGCCGCGTAAAACCAGCTTCATTTACCAAAGAAGCCCTTATTTTAGACAAATCTCCTTCATTTGATTTGGGAAACTTTTTGTATAAAAACTCTCCTACAATCAAATTAAGGACTGCATCTCCTAGATATTCTAAACGCTCATTATCATAGGGTTTTTTAAAACTTTTGTGTGTAAGTGCTTCGACTATCAGGTCTTTATTCTTAAACTGATAATCCAGGCACTGTTCTAACTTTAAGTAATCACTCATATTAAATTTTTCCTGTTCTTTTAATTTTTTTGCGTGGATGCAAGTATAACACATCTTTCATTATGCCTATTGGCTCTGCGTATTTTTATCACAATTGCTTTTATATTGTGACTTTTTGAAACTTCTTAATGAAAAACACAAAGAGGATTGTTTATTGGCATCATTCTTACTACTAAGTAGGTTGTTTTGATAAAAATAATTTTTTACAATAAAGATTGATTTTTTTCATACGAATTTTTAATAAGCATGTGTTTTACATTAAAACTCAAAATACTATGACAATGAGGACATCTTGATTCAAAAATTGGATGCACATGTTTACAAGAAGTACAAATAAATTCAAAATCTAAATCTGCTTTTGTATCGTGTTCATGAGTATTTAATAAAATTAATATATCAAAATCAAAATCTTTTGAATGTTTTAAAGTGTTTAAATACGATTTTGCATTGTATAACTGCTCTAAAAAGGAGTTATTACTAACTTTATCAAAATCAATGTCTTCAAATTTTTGATACCACATCAAATCCGTAAATTTATTTACCTCAAAACGTTCAATATTTTCCCACAAAAATGTTTTATTAAACATAATTAGATATTGCGCAAATAAGCGTTCAATAATCTTGTTGTTTTCAAATAAAGTATTTAAAGCCTGCGTTTTTTTCTCATAAGATAAAAGTGGATCATTTATTACTCTTAGTGTTTTTATATAAATTTTATCTTTTGAGATATCTACTTGTAATTCATCTAAAGATTCTAAAACTTCAAAAGCTCTGTCAAAATCTTTTAATTTTTCATAAATTAATAATAAATACTGCAAAGCATTTGTATTTCGTGGTGAAAATTTTAGAATTTTTAGAAAAATATCTTTTGAACGTTGTAAAAAACCACCTTTATAATAAGTAGTTCCTAATAATTCAAGCAGTTCTTCTTTTTTAACACGGTTAGTTACATGTTCTAAAAGGGCTAAATACACAGAAATTGCTTTGGTATAATCGCCTTTATGCAAAAAGCTTGAGGCCAATAAGATAATAGAGTCAAAAGGCAAGTTGTATGTTTTATATAAATGAACATAATCTTCTTCTTTTAATTTCCCTAACTCAAAACGTTTAAGAAGTTTTCTATATTCTAATCTTGCTTTTCTCTCTTTATATGCACCAAATGAGTACGTTAAAAACGAGATACAAAAAATCAAAGAGAAAAATATAACAATACCAAATAAGGGATCTCTATATTCTAGTACTAAACCTTCCATTGTTACCTTTTCTTTTAAGAATAAAATATAATAACATAAGTATAGTTAATAAATAAGATGCTAAAACAAAATCTAATATTGCATTAGATACAATCGCATATGATTACAAAAGACTCAATAGAAAGTTTAAAATCCCAATTAGATGTTGTGGATGTAATATCTCAATTTCTAGAACTAAGAAAAGCTGGCGCTAATTTTAAAGCCTGCTGTCCTTTTCATGGAGAAACGACTCCTTCTTTTGTTGTAAGCCCAGCAAAACAAATATACCATTGTTTTGGTTGCGGAGTAGGGGGAGATTCTATTAATTTTTTAATGGAATATGAAAAACTGTCTTACCCCGAAACACTGGAAAAACTGGCAGGAATGTACAATGTAACGCTTAGCTATGATGAAAAAGGTCAAAAAGCACAAAGTGTAAAAATTATTGAAGACTTAAATAAACTCTACCAGCGTTTATTCATCAGTAATGAAACGTGTAAGGACTATATTAGGCAAAGAGGAATTTCTGAATTTTCTATAGAAAAATTTGAAATTGGTTATGCTCCTAAATCTGGTGATACTATTAATTATTTAAAAAACAATCATCACAATTTAAGTGAAGCAATAGAGTTAGGTGTCATTGATACGGGGCAAAGTGGTTTGTACTCACGCTTTATTGAGCGTATTACTTTTCCTATATATTCTTTGAATGCAAAAATAGTTGGTTTTGGTGGACGAACGATTACGGGGCATAATGCAAAATATGTCAATTCTCCTCAAAGCAAGGTCTTTAATAAGTCACGTTTATTGTATGGCTATCATTTAGCAAAAGAACATATTTATAAAAAAAGTCAAATCATTATTACTGAGGGTTATTTAGATGTAATTATGCTGCATCAAGCTGGTTTTAACACAGCAGTTGCAACACTGGGAACTGCATTAACCCAAGATCACTTGCCTTTAATTAAAAGAGGTGAACCTAAGGTTATTCTAGCTTATGATGGAGATAAAGCAGGTCTTAAAGCAGCTTTTAAAGCAGCTAGTATCTTATCTCATTCTGATTTTGAGGGTGGCGTTGTTATTTTCAAAGAAGGCTTAGATCCTGCTGATATGGTTAAAGATGATCGTATTGAAGAGTTAAATGCAATGTTTTTAAAGCCTAAGGGCTTTATCGCTTTTGTAATTGACTCAATAATAAGTGGATACGATACCCATGATCCGCAACAAAAACAAAAAGCTTTGGTAGAAACAAATGAGTATTTAAAAACGCTGAATCCCATTTATCAAGATGAATACAAGCGCTATATTGCTCAAAAACTAAATGTTAGAGAACACTTGGTTCAAATTAATACTGTTTCAAGAGCACAAGCCATTAACTTATCAAAGGTTGATATTGCGGAACTCTCGATTTTAAAACATATTTTAGAAGATAAATCAAGGTTAGACTCTGTATTAGATATTATTGATTCTTCTATGTTTGAATTTCATGTGGATGAATTTAATACCTTGATTGCAGATATCTCGAATCCTTCCTTAAATGGTATTTTATTAAATGAAGCATTACAAGAATATACACATGAAGCGTTTGAAAAACAACTTTTGTGTTTATTGGATAAATTTTATAATAATAAACTAACCCAAGTTACTTATGATCAAAATATGAACTTTAAAGAAAAAGTTTTATTAATTAGAAAAATAAAAGACAATGTAAAACAATTAAAAATGGGAAAACTTATAAAATATAACTTATAGTTATAAAGAGTGAAAATAAAATAAAGAATGTTTTGGCTAAAATACGCCTAATAAAACAAAAGGAAATTCATGGAAATTATTAATACTACAAATGCACCTGCTGCTATTGGACCTTACTCTCAAGCAATTATTGCAAATGGTTTACTTTATACATCAGGACAAATCCCTTTAACTCCCCAAGGTGATTTAGTTGAAAATGATATAAACAAACAAACACAGCAAGTAATGACAAACTTGAAAAGTGTATTAGAAGCAGCTGGTACTTCTTTAGATAAAGTAATTAAAGTTACAATATTTTTAGATTCTATGGATGATTTTGCTGCTGTAAATGAAGTATATGCTTCTGCTTTTGGTAATCATAAACCAGTACGTTCAACTGTAGCAGTTCAAACATTACCTAAAAATGTTTTAGTTGAAATGGATGTTGTTGCACTAGTTTAGTGAATATTAAAAATAATGAGAGATTGCAGGCTATTTAAAGAAATCTTAAAGGAACTTTAGATAATATTGCATCCCGTTAGAAAAGAATCATAAAGATTGATAAGTTAGAGGAATAAATATGTACGCAATTATTAAATGTGGTGGTAAACAGTATAAAGTGTCTGAAGGTGATATCTTAGATATTGATTATACAGGTTTAGCAGCAAAAGAAGCTTTAGAAATTACTGACGTTTTAGCATTAAACGATGGTGAGTTAAAAACTGGTAAAGAAGTAGAATCTGCAAAAGTTTCTGCTGAAGTAGTTTTAGATGGAACTGGTGTAAATAGAGATAAGAAAATTATTATTTACAAAAAAAGAAGAAGAAAAGATTCAAAATTAAAAAGAGGTTTTAGAAAAAGCTTCACAAAAATTAGAATCACTAAAATCGCTGCATAAGGAATAAGTCATGGCTCACAAAAAAGGTCAAGGAAGTACACAGAATAATAGAGATTCAGCTGGTAGAAGACTAGGCGTTAAAAAATATGGTGAAGAAGTTGTAAGAGCTGGAAACATCATTATTAGACAAAGAGGAACTAAAGTTCATCCAGGTGCAAACGTTGGAATGGGTAAAGATCATACTCTTTTTGCTTTAATTGACGGAAAAGTTAAATTCGAAATTAAAGATAAAAACAGAAAAAAAGTTTCAGTTTACGCTGCGTCGTAAGTTCAACTAAATTTTGTTTAAAAGGGTGTAAGGCTTCTGCCTGCACCCTTTTTTTATTCTGCTAAATAGATAATATTGAGTAATTTGTAGATTATTGAATATTATTTATTAGTAAAACAACTAATAACATCGGAGATAAAATGTTTATAGATAGCGTAAGATTTACAATAAGATCAGGTAAAGGGGGACAGGGATGTTCTTCATTCAGAAGAGAAAAGTTTGTTGTAAAGGGTGGTCCTGACGGAGGTGATGGTGGAAAAGGTGGAGATGTATATATCTTAGTTGATAATAATACAGATACTTTGTCTTCTTATAAAGGTAGAAGACTTTTTAAAGCCGATCACGGGGTTCAAGGAATGCCAAGAAGAATGACGGGAAAATCTGCGGATGATATGACATTAGTAGTTCCTCCAGGAACTCAAATATTTGATGATGAAACAGGTGCATTATTACATGACTTATTAGTTGAAGGTGAAAGAGTTCTTCTGCTTGAAGGTGGAAAAGGTGGTTTAGGAAATGTTCACTTTAAAAACTCAAGAAACCAAAGACCTACGTACTTTCAACCAGGGCTTCCAGGAACAGCACTTAATGTGCGTTTTGAATTAAAATTAATTGCTGATGTTGGATTGGTTGGATATCCAAATGTTGGAAAATCAACCTTAATTTCTACAACTTCTAATGCAACGCCAGAAGTAGCTAATTATGAATTTACTACCTTAACACCAAAATTAGGTGTTGTTGAAGTAGGTGAATATAATTCTTTTGTAATGGCAGATATTCCTGGAATTATCGATGGAGCAAGTGAAGGTAGAGGTTTAGGTTTAGAATTCTTAAGACATATTGAACGAACTAAAACGTTATTGTTTATGATTGATCTTGCAAACCATAGAACGCCAATTGAACAATACAATGTTTTAAAAGAAGAACTAAGAAAATTCTCGCCAGAATTAGCATCAAGAAACTTTGCAATTGCATTAAGTAAAACAGATGGATACTATGGAGAAGATGTAGTTGAAGAAATTAGAAATTTTGTTAAAGAAATTGGATTAGATATTTCTTCTTCAAATGAATTCGGTTTTGATAAAAAATACGAATATTATTCCCAAGATTTAACGTATAATCGTTTTGATAATACAAAACCTATGTTTGTGCTTCCAATTTCTTCTGTTACTAGAATGAATACAGCATCTATACGTTTTGCATTATATGAGTTATTAAGCCAAGAAAAGTGAAACGTTTAGTTATAAAGGTTGGTTCTGCCGTTTTAAGACACGGCTATGACCTGGCAATTGATAGATTAAATAATCTTGTGGATTTAATTTCTGCTTTAAAACGTGAAAAAAATTATGAAATTATTTTGGTATCTTCTGGTGCTGTTGCTGCTGGTAATATTACCTTAGATTTAGATAAAACACAAATCTATAACAGACAAGCACTTGCTGCCATTGGACAACCTTTATTACTAAAACACTATAAAAAACAATTTAATACACACAATTACAAATGTGCACAAATGCTTTTAGTTGCAGATGATTTTGATTCAAGAAAACGAACAAAAAACATTAAAGCAGTTATGGAAATCTTATTAAAAAACAACATTACCCCTATTGTAAATGAAAATGATGTTATTGCAAATGAAGAACTCTTATTTGGTGATAATGATCAGTTAGCAGCCAATGTTGCCCATGCTTTTAATGCAGACTTATTAGTGATTTTAAGCGATGTAGAAGGCTTTTACGATGATAATCCACACCATAATACAAATGCTAAGATTATTAAAGAAGTTTCTTTTATAAAAGATGAAGAATTAGAGGTAAAACACTCTGCAAACTCTGAATTTGCTACAGGTGGAATAGTTACAAAACTAAAAGCCGCTAAATTTTTAATGGATAAAGATATTCCTATGTTTTTAACTTCTGGTTTTAATTTAAAAAAAGCCCATGAATATTTATTAGAAGATAAACATGAGAGTGGAACCTTATTTAAAGCCTAAGCTTATTACTATCAAAGGACAAAAATGTCAATAAAAAAAATCCTCTTTATGGGAACACCTGATTATGCTACGTGTATTTTTAAAGAGCTCTTAGCTTCTTCTTATGATGTCATTGCTTTGTTTACCCAAGAAGATAAAAAAGTAGGACGAAAACAAGTATTAAGTGCACCTCATATAAAGCAATATTGTTTAGATGCAAACATTGATATTCCTATTTTTCAACCCAATAAACTAAGAAATAATAATGAAGCGTATGAGCAAATCAAAGCACTAAATCCTGATATTATAATTGTAGCTGCCTATGGACAAATACTACCTAAGAATATCTTAGACCTAGCTCCTTGTATGAATCTTCATGCTTCGCTATTGCCTAAATACAGGGGTGCTTCACCTATTCAAGAAGCAATTTTGAATGATGATCTTTATACTGGTGTTACTGCTATGTTTATGGAAGAAGGATTAGATACAGGAGATATCTTAGGTCTGCAATATTTAAAACTTGAACCTTTAATGGAGGTTGCGCAAGTATTTGATGCCTTAGCAGAAATTGCTGCTAAACTTACTATTGATACCTTAGATAATTTTGAAAAAATACAAGCTAAAAAACAAAATAATGCCCTGTCTTCTTTGTGTAAAAAAATAAAAAAAGAACATGGCGAAATAAGTTTTAAGAATGCGAAAAGTCTGTACCAAACCTATAAAGCTTATTCTTATTGGCCAGGAGTTTTTCTTTCTTCGGGACTGAAATTAAAAGAGCTTTTATTAGTAGACGAACATAGTACGAATACTGAAGGTGAAATTTTATCTATTAATAAAGGCTCTGTAATTATTGGGTGTTTAAAAGGCAGTATTGAAATTAAACAATTACAAGCTCCTTCAAAAAAAGCAATTAATGCCAGTGATTATATACGTGGTAAACGCTTAAATATTGGTGATATACTTCAATAAAAAATAAACCCTTAGGTTTATTTTTAAAAACCTATCCTAAATAAAAATAAAAACCAGTCACAGATAAAAGAGATAATAATACCCCAATTACAAGCGCGTTTACAGCTAATCTTTCATCTAATCCACCTTGAATTGCTAAAATAACAGCAGTAGTCATAGGTGGCATTGCTGCTTCTATAATAGTTACCTTACTCCAAGTATCATCAAGTGTATAAAAGTATGCAAAACAAATCATTACTAAAATTGGAACAACAATCATTTTTGTAAATAACAATAATGTGGTTGTTTTAAACTTATAAAATAAGTTTTTCAATTCCAATTTCATTCCAATTGCAATCATAGCTATTGGAACTAAAGTGCTTCCAATAACTTCTGCTGTATTCATTACAAAAATAGGAATAGAAAAAAGCTTAGCAAATACTGTAATAAAAAACATAATAATAGGTGGAAAAAATAAAACTTTTTTGGAAATAGCTTTTAAATTTACATGTGCTCCGCTTCCCCAGTTTATAATTACAGTTCCTAATGAAACTACTAATAAAAAAGATCCAAAAAGATCATAAATTAAGGCATAAACAACATAATCAGGCCCATAAAAAGCATCAATATAAGAAAAGCCAATAAAAGAAGTATTTCCAAATGTTCCAACAACCATGAATGTTGCTAAGGTTTTTTTATCAAACTTAAAGGCTTTTCCAAGAAAATACATGAGCAGTAAATTACAAAGTATAATAGCATTAAACATGAAAATAAGATTTAGTATTTTTGCATCTAAAACAAGTGGATAAATCTTAACAAAAATCATAGCAGGCAAAGAAAAATAAATTACAAAATCAACCAATACCTGAGAATTGTCTTTTTTTAAGACTTTAAATAAATAACCAAAAAATAAATACAATGCAATAGGTAAAACAGGATCTAACACACTTAGCCTTTTTGTTTGAAATAAATATAAAATACATTATATTAGATTTGTATTAATAAGTAATTATGTATAATCTTTTATGGAAATAATTCAATTAAAAGAAGTTGATTCAACTCACAAATATTTAAAAGAGCACTTAAAAACAAATGTTTACAGCAAACCCATATGTATAGTAAGTTTTAAACAAAACAATGGAATCGGAAGCAGAGGAAACGATTGGATTGGAAAAGAAGGAAATTTATTTTTTTCTTTTGTTTTATCAAAAGACTTGTTACCAAACGATCTGCCTATACAAAGTGCTTCCATTTATTTTTCTTATTTACTAAAAAGAACGCTTAAAGAAATGGGTTCAAAACTTTGGCTTAAGTGGCCCAATGATTTTTACTTAGGAAATAAAAAAATTGGCGGAACCATCACTAATTTATCTAATAATTTATTTTTATGTGGCATTGGATTGAATCTTATAGAAGTACATGAAGATTATGGCAAATTAGATATTGATATTGATAAAATACTCTTATTAAATAATTATTTTGCAATCTTATCAAAAAGAATTTTATGGAAGGAAATATTTAGAGAGTATAAGATAGAATACTCCTTGAGTTTGGAATATAAAACAAACATTGATAATAAAAAAGTTTCATTAAAAAAATCAATATTGAACCCAGATGGCTCAATATCTATAAATGAACAAAAGGTATTTGGTTTAAGATGAGTGAAGTAATAGCAATAGCAAATCAAAAAGGTGGAGTAGGTAAAACTACTACAGCGGTAAATTTAAGTGCAGCTTTGGCATTAGAAGGAAAAAGAGTATTATTAGTTGATGCTGATCCCCAAGCAAATGCAACCACTTCTTTAGGTTTCCACAGAGATACCTACGAGTACAATATTTACCATGTTATGTTAGGTACTAAAGAAATAAGTGAAATAATTTTAGATACAGAAATTCCTAATCTAAAAGTTGCTCCTTCTAATATTGGCTTAGTTGGAATTGAAAAAGAATTTTATAAAGATACAAGTGATAGAGAGATGGTACTTAAAAGAAGTATTGATCCTATAAGAAAAGATTATGATTATATTATTATAGACTCACCTCCTGCATTAGGACCTATTACAATTAATACTTTATCTGCTGCGAATTCTGTTTTAATTCCAATACAGTGTGAATTTTTTGCACTAGAAGGTTTGGCGCAATTATTAAATACTATTAAATTGGTAAAACAAACCATTAACAGATCTTTACAAATTAGAGGATTTTTACCAACAATGTATTCTTCTCAAAACAATCTCTCAAAACAAGTTTTTGCAGATCTTGCACAGCATTTTGAAAGTAAATTGTTTAAAATTGATGACAATTCATATGTGGTAATTCCAAGAAATATTAAATTAGCAGAGAGTCCAAGTTTTGGTAAACCAATTATGTTGTATGATAATGCAGCGATTGGTACAAAAGCATATAAAAATTTAGCAAAAGCAATTTTAGGATAATTATGGCAAAAGGTATGGCATTAGGTAGGGGCTTAGGTGAATTATTAGGTGAAGTGGAAACGGCATATGATAATGGTAATACTTCAAGTAAAGAAGGTCTTTTAGAAATTGATGTTTCTAAAATTGTACCCAATCCTAATCAACCTCGTAAAATGTTTGATGAAGATAAATTGCAAGAACTAAGTTCATCTATTAAGCAACATGGTCTTTTACAGCCTATTGTTGTTATAAAAGATGATAACGATGGTTATATATTAGTTTCAGGTGAGAGAAGATTACGTGCCCATAAACTTGCTAATATGGACAGTATAAAAGCCATAGTAACTAATATCAAAGAACTTGAATTAAGAGAACTTGCTTTAATTGAAAACATTCAAAGAGATGATTTAAATATTATTGAACTTGCTTATTCTTATGCCCAGTTAATTAATGAACATTCAATTACCCATGATGAGTTATCAGGGAGAGTTTTTAAAAGCAGATCTTCAATTACAAACACTCTAAGACTGCTTCAACTCTCTTCTTATGTTCAACAGTTATTGGCTAATAATAAACTCTCAGCAGGTCATGCTAAGGTTATGTTAGGTCTTAGTGAAGAAGATCAAAAAAAAGTTGCTGATTCAGTGCTGGGACAAAAACTCTCAGTAAGAGAAACAGAAAAAATTGTAAAAGATTTAAAATCCCTACAAAATCCTAAAAAAACAAGTAAAAAAACACAAAATTATAATTTCAAGTCTTTAGACAGTATTGTCTCTGTTTTAGAAGCCTCAAACTTCAAAATTAAAGCAGAAAAAAATTATTTAAAGATAGAATTTAACTCTCAAGAAGATATAGAAAAACTTTCACATTACTTTAGTAACACTTTATAAAATTTCTTAATTTATTTCCTTCATTTAAACTATTATTATAATTATTTTAGATAATATAAGTCAGTTTTAGTCAAACTAAACTGTTATAAATATGGAGGAATGAATGTTAGACATAAGTCCAATATTGATGCTTAGCTCGGGCCTAGTATTTTTGTTAATACTTGCAGGGTTAAACAGTTGTCTATTTAAGCCTTTATTGAAGCACATGGATGAAAGAGCGGAGTCTATTAAACAAGACTTGATAAACGCAAAATCAAACTCTGCTGATGTAGATGGAATGCTGGCTGAGGCGAATGATGTTATTGCTGCTGCGAAAAAAGAAGCAGCTGTAATAAGAGAACAAGCTTATAATGAGGCTAAAGAGACTGCTGATGCAAAACTTATTGCTGCGAAAAGTGATGTTGATACCAAATATGGTGTTTTCGTTACAGAACTTGCTGATGAAACAAAAGCGTTAAAAGAATCTTTAGTTGCTGCTATGCCTCAATTTAATGAGAGTGTAAAAGCGAAGCTTAAATCAATTTAAGGGAGAAAAAGTGAAAAAAACATTATTAATAAGTATTTTAGCTTTTGCTCCTGTAGCATTATTAGCTCAAGCTGAAGGTGTGGAATCTGATATTCTTCAGAGATCTGTTAACTTTGTAATTTTTGCTGCTATTTTATGGTATTTACTTGCTGATAAAATGAAAGCATACTTTGCAGGAAGAACTTTAGATATTCAATCTGAATTAGATAAAGTTCAAGATACATTAAACGCTTCTCAAGCTAAATTTGATGAAGTAAAAAAACAATTAGATGATGCTAAAATAATGGCAGCAGAAATTGTTGAAAGTGCGAAATTAGATATTGATACAGTTAAAGAAAAAGTATTAACTGCTGTTGATTCAGAAATTGCAAATTTAAGTAAAAACTTTGATGCTAAAATCGAAGTGGAAACTAGAAAAGCTAAAAAAGAAATTGTTAATGAAATTCTTAATGAATTGTTAAATTCTGATAACCTTGCAATGTCTGAAGAAGAACTTGTAAATATCGTAATTAAGAAGGTTGCATAATGATTGATTTAGTAGCTAAAAGATATGTAAAAGCATTATTAGAAGGTAGAGATTCTGCTTCTATAACTGCTATTTATAAAGAATTAAATGAAATTTCTACTGCATATACAGATGAAAAGTTTCTTGCTATCATTACTTCTTCTGAAGTAAAAAGTGCGCAAAAAGCTGTTTTGGTTATTTCGTTTGTAAATGATTGTAGTGATGCAACTTCGAACTTTGTAAAAGTACTTAGTAGCAATAAAAGATTAGATATTATTCCTCATATTGTAAAAGAGTTAGAATCACAAGTAGCTATTATTTCTAATAGTTATGCAGGTATTGTTTATACTAATAAAGAATTATCAGCAAAGTATGTAACTTCAATTGAAGAAAAATTCAGTAAGAAATTTGATGTTAATTTAACATTAACACAAGATGTTTGTGATTATGATGGTATAAAAGTTGATATAGATGGACTTGGTGTTGAGATCTCTTTCTCAAAAACAAGACTTAAAGATCAATTAGTAGATCATATTTTAAAAGCAGTTTAGAACTTAATAAAGGAGAATTTGAATGAGTACAAAGATTCAAGCAGATGAAATCTCTTCGATCATAAAAGAGCGAATTGATAATTTTGAATTAAACGTAGACGTTAACGAAACTGGTAAAATCATCTCTTATGCAGATGGTATTGCTCAAGTTTACGGACTTAAAAATGTAATGGCTGGGGAAATCGTTGAATTTGAAAACGGTGAAAAAGGTCTTGCTTCTAACTTAGAAGAGTCTTCAGTTGGTATTGTTGTTCTTGGTAAAGGAACTGGATTAAGAGAAGGTACTTCTTGTAAAAGACTTGGTAAAATTTTAGAAACTCCAGTTGGAGATGCTATGATTAGCCGTGTTGTAAATGCACTTGGTGAACCAATTGATGGTAAAGGTACTATTACTGCAACTGAAACTAGAGTAGTTGAAGAAAAAGCACCTGGTATTATGGCTAGAAAATCAGTTCATGAACCATTACAAACTGGTATCAAAGCTATTGATGCACTTGTTCCTATTGGAAGAGGTCAAAGAGAGCTTATTATTGGTGATAGACAAACTGGTAAAACTACAGTTGCTATTGATACAATTCTTAATCAAAATGATCAAGATGTTATTTGTATTTATGTTGCAATTGGACAAAAAGCTTCAACTGTTGCATCAGTTGTAAGAACATTAGAAGAAGCTGGAGCAATGGAATATTCTATTGTTGTTAATGCATCTGCTTCTGATTCACCAGCTTTACAATTCTTAAGCCCATATACAGCTGTTACTATTGGAGAATACTTCAGAGATAACGGTAAACATGTATTAATTGTTTATGATGATTTATCTAAACATGCCGTAGCATATAGAGAAATGTCTTTATTATTACGAAGACCTCCGGGTCGAGAAGCATTCCCAGGGGATGTATTTTATCTTCACTCAAGATTACTTGAGAGAGCTGCTAAGTTAAATGATGAATTAGGTGGTGGTTCTATGACTGCATTACCTATTATTGAAACTCAAGCGGGAGATGTTGCTGCATATATTCCTACAAATGTTATTTCTATTACAGATGGTCAAATCTTCTTAGAAACTAACCTTTTTAACTCTGGAATTAGACCTGCTATTAATGTTGGTTTATCTGTTTCAAGAGTTGGTGGAGCTGCACAAATTAAAGCTACTAAACAAGTTGCTGGTACGTTAAAATTAACACTTGCACAATTTAGAGAGCTTGAAGCTTTTGCACAATTTGCATCAGATCTTGATGAAAATACAAGAAATGAGCTTGAACTTGGTCAAAGATTGGTTGAGATCTTAAAACAAGGTGTTAATGCTCCTCTAGTTATTGAGAAACAAATTTGTATTATTTATGCTGGTACAAAAGGGTATTTAAAAGAAGTTGCAGTATCTGACGTAGTTAGATATGAAGCTGAATTACACCCATTTATCGAGCAAAAATATCCAAATGTTTTAGAAGAAATTAAATCTAAGAAAAAATTAGATGACGATACTGAAACAGCATTAAAAGCGGCATTAGAAGAGTTTAATACTATATTCAGTGCAAACTAAGGATAGTCAATGGCTAACTTAAAAGATATAAAAACTAAAATTGGAAGTGTTAAAAATACTCAGAAAACTACTAATGCAATGAAATTAGTATCGTCTGCAAAATTAACTAGAACCAGACAATTGTCTGAGCAAGCGAAAGCTTATTCTGTTAAAATTAATGATGTACTAGGTGAAATTGCAAATAGAGTTAACAAAATTCAAGATGGAGGAAATACTGCTAAAGCTTTCCTTCAAAATGATAATCCAAAAACAGTAGATATCGTTTTGGTAACTGCTGATAAAGGTCTTTGTGGTGGGTTTAATATGATGAGTATTAAAGCCGTTCGAAGTCTTATGGAAGAGTATGCAGCTAAAAATATTACTGTAAGATTGAGAATTTCTGGTAGAAAAGGTGTTGATTACTTTAGCTTCCAAAATGTTGAGATTTTACAAAGTATTACAGATCTTTCAGCTGCACCTGACTATGATAAAGCTTCTAATTTTATCAAAGATGTTGTAGAAGATTTTACTTTAGGGAAAACAGATAAAGTTGTATTAGTATACAACGGTTTTAAAAATATGTTAACTCAAGAGTTAAATGTAAGAGATTTATTACCAATTTCTTTAAATAATGTTGAAGTAAGCGAAGCTAGCTCAATGTTAGAAATTGAACCGGATGATGATGAAGAAGTGTTAAATGAATTAACTGGAAAATACATTGATTTTAATATGTATTATTCACTTATTGATTCTTTAGCTGCTGAACACAGTGCGCGAATGCAAGCTATGGATGCAGCAACTAAGAATGCAAGAGAAAAAGTTGACGCGTTAACAATTGAATATAATAAAGCTAGACAAGCTGCGATTACAACAGAGTTGATTGAAATTATCTCTGGTGTTGAAGCACTAAAATAATATAAAGGAGCCGTGCATATGAAAGGTAAAATTATTCAGGTAATGGGACCAGTTGTTGATGTTGAATTCGACGGGTACTTACCAGAAATTAATGAAGCAATTGAAGTTACACTTGCTGATAAAACACAAGATAGACTAGTTCTTGAAGTTGCTGCTCACTTAGGTGACAGTAGAGTTAGAACTATTGCTATGGACATGACTGAGGGTTTAACTAGAGGTCAAGAATGTATTGCTAGTGGGGGTCCTATTAAAGTTCCTGTTGGAGATGCTGTATTAGGAAGAATTTTTAATGTAATTGGTGAACCTGTTGATGGTGGAGAAGCAGTTGCTGCTGATACTCCTAGATGGTCAATTCATAGAGATGCTCCTTCATTTGAAGAACAATCTACTAAAACAGAAATGTTTGAAACTGGTATCAAAGTAGTTGATTTACTTGCTCCTTATTCTAAAGGTGGTAAAGTAGGATTATTTGGTGGTGCTGGAGTTGGTAAAACAGTTATTATTATGGAATTAATTCACAATGTTGCTTTTAAACATTCTGGTTATTCTGTATTTGCAGGTGTTGGTGAAAGAACACGTGAAGGTAATGATTTATACTACGAAATGAAAGATTCTAACGTACTGGACAAAGTTGCATTATGTTATGGTCAAATGTCTGAGCCTCCAGGTGCAAGAAATAGAATTGCCTTAACAGGTCTTACTATGGCTGAGTACTTTAGAGATGAAAAAGGTCTAGATGTATTAATGTTTGTTGATAACATTTTTAGATTTGCACAATCTGGTTCTGAAATGTCTGCATTATTAGGAAGAATTCCTTCAGCAGTTGGTTACCAACCAACACTTGCTTCAGAAATGGGTAAGTTACAAGAAAGAATTACGTCTACTAATAAAGGTTCTATTACTTCTGTTCAAGCGGTATATGTACCTGCAGATGATTTAACAGATCCAGCTCCTGCTTCTGTTTTTGCTCACCTTGATGCAACAACTGTACTTAATAGAAAAATTGCTGAAAAAGGTATTTACCCAGCAGTTGATCCATTAGATTCATCTTCTAGAATTTTATCTGCGGATATTTTAGGTGAAGAACATTATGGTGTTGCTAGAGGGGTACAATCTGTACTTCAAAAGTATAAAGATTTACAAGATATTATTGCTATTCTTGGTATGGATGAATTATCTGAAGAAGATAAAACAGTTGTAACAAGAGCAAGAAAAATTGAGAGATTCTTATCTCAACCTTTCTTTGTTGCAGAAATCTTTACAGGATCTCCTGGTAAATATGTTGAATTAAAAGATACTATTGCTGGTTTTAAAGGAATTTTAGACGGTAAATACGATGAGCTTCCTGAAGGTGCTTTTTACATGGTTGGTTCTATGGAAGAAGCAGTTGCTAAAGCTGAAGGTATGAAATAACCATTAAGGTAACAATATGAATACAATTAGATTATCAATTGTTACACCTAATGGAGAAATATTTAACGATGATGTTAAAACAGTGACTCTTCCTGGAAAAGAGGGAGAGTTCGGTGTTTTACCAGGTCATGCGTCATTGGTTTCTTCTTTAAGCGTAGGTGTAATTATTATTGAAAAAGCAAATGCTACTGAAGCAGTTGCTATTAACTGGGGACATGTTAAAGTTTCTGAATCTGCTGTTGACGTTTTAGTTGACGGTGCAGTTTCTTTAACTCACGGTGAAGATTCATCAGCTGCCAAAGCGATTGAAACTGCGAAGAAATTAGTTAATTCTGTTTCTGATGCAAATGTATCAATAGCTGCTGTTGAAGCTAGAATCAATTCATTCGCGTAAGCTAATGATAGATACTATTTTTAATTATTTTAGTAATAGTACAGCAATCACATTTATTGTGTTTGCTGTCCTATCTACTTATTTGATACTTGTTTTTTGGATATTTATTTATAGATTTCAAGCGCTTACTTCTATGATTTCTACTGAAAAGAACTCTTTAGAGGCATTAACTTCAAGTGATTCAATGTTGAGTCCTTTTTCTGCTTTAAGCAAATGTACAAATAATATTACCAATTCAAAACCCATTTTACATGCTTGTGAAATATCAATTATAAGAGATGCCTCAAAAGGTATATCTTGGTTGTCCATAATATCTTCTACCTCACCCTTTATTGGTTTATTTGGTACTGTTGTTGGTATTTTAGAATCATTCGCACTACTTTCATCTCAAGCTAAAGTTGCTTTTTCTGTTATTGCACCTGCTATTTCTGAAGCTTTAGTTGCTACTGCTGCTGGAATATTTGTAGCTATATTTGCTTATACTTTCCATCAAATTATTGTAAGAAAAGTGTATGAGTTAAATATTTATTTAAAGGCACAATCTGAAATTTTAATCGCTAAGGGCTAATCATGTATGATTATAATAATAAACCAGAATTAAACGTAACGCCTTTAGTAGATGTTATGTTGGTTTTGCTTGCTATTTTAATGGTAACAGCTCCTGTGATTGAGTTTGAGGAAAGTGTTAACTTACCCCGTGGAAGTAAATCCAGACAAGTAAGTGACAGTAAAAAAATCAATATTATTGTAACCAAAGAGAGAATTGTTCGCGTTAATAAAAACAAATATCCTATTGATAGTTTTGCGGATAATTTTATTTTATTTTCACAAAACAAAGACAAAAATACTGCTATTCATATACGTGCAGAAAAGACTCTTATTTATGATGATGTTATCTTCATTTTAAAATCTGTTAAAGAAGCTGGTTTTACAAAAGTTTCTTTAATTACTGATGGTTAAAATGCCAAGACTAAATCTTCATGCCAATGAAAAAAGTTATTTTCTTTCGGGACTAATTTCTTTTTTTATTTATTTCCTTTGCCTTTTTTTAATTCTTCTGTATTTACGTGAAAACGAAAGCAAAAAAATAGATGCTTTAAGTAAAAACACTGTTTTGCAATTAGAAATTATTGTAGACAATACGCAAAAATTTCAAAAGTCTACATCCAAACCTGTAAAAAAAGTAATCAAAAAAGAAGAAAAAATTGTTAAAAAATCGAAATCTGTAAGTATTACAAAAACTGCTGATTTAAAATCTTTGTTTTCAAAAGTAAAAACAAAAGCAAAAAAAGTTGAAAAAAAAGTAGTTAATAATATCAAAAAATCTTTGGTATCAAGCCGTTTTAAAAGCAGTTTTGAAAAACAAAGAAAATCAGAAAATATAAAAGTCAGTAATATCTTAGATGATGTCACTGTTAAATCTCGTGCGAATGTATCTATGGATTCAAAATACGATAAAGATCCTTATTACTCCAAGATTTATGAAATGTTAGGACAACGTTGGAATACAGTCGTTACATTTGATGAATTATTTGCAACAGTACTTGTTACAATCACAAGTTCAGGAAGTTTTGATTACCGTATTATTAAAGGCTCAAGTGATGATGCTTTTGATGAAGCATTAGCTATGTTTTTACAAAATCAAAAACTTGAACTTTATCCTGCTTATACTAAGGGAAGTAAAACCCAAATTGAAGTAATATTTAAATCAAAGAACTAAATAGCGTTCAACAATCATTTAAAGGACAAAAATGAAAAAAATAATATTAATTTTATGCTTCATGTTTTCTTGCGTATTTTCAGCAGATGTAAGTATGGAAATAGTTAAAAAATCCAATACAAAACCTAGCATACTTATTTCTTCTGCACTTGGCGCAATGAATGAATCTATGTTATATAAAATCACTAAAATCATTCAAAAAGATTTAGATGTGAGTGGGCATTTTAATGTAAAAGAAGATACTTATAAACTTAGCATGACTGACAATGCAGATTATATTTATTTAGGAAGAAAAAAGGTGGATTTGTTTTTAAATGTAAATTTTGAAGAATCTGCTTTTGGGGGTATTGTTTTAAAAACAAAACTCTATGATGTAAATGCAAAAAACTTGGTTTTATCAAAAACATTTACTACTTCAAATATTAACAGACATGTATTTTTAGCTCACCGTGTAGCCATTGCTACAAATGCTTATATGAATGCACCTTCCATTGCGTGGATGGACAAGTTTGTTATTTACTCCGTATATAAAAAAGCAAAACACAGCGATATTGTAATCTCTGATTATACCTTAAGTTATAAAAAAACCATTATTACTGGGGGTCTTAATATCTTCCCTAAGTGGGCAAGTAAAAAACAAGATGCTTTTTATTTTACACGTTATGTAAATTCAAAACCTACCTTGTATAAAATTAATATTTATACTAAAAGAATGATAAAAATACTAGACAGTGATGGAATGATTGTTGCCTCTGATGTTAGTTCTGATGGAAACAAATTATTAATTACCGCATCCCCAGAGGGACAGCCTGATGTATATATGTTGGATTTAAAAACAAAAAGACAAACAAAAATAACTTCTTATAAAGGTATTGATGTTGGGGCTCATTTTATTAATAATGATAAAAAAATTGTATTTGTAAGTGATAGACTAAACAGACCCAATATTTTCTCAAAGACAATAGGGAGACGCGGTGTTGAACGTTTGGTTTATCATGGAAGTAATAATTCATCTGTAACTACATTTAATGATAAAGTAGTTTATACAAGTAGGGATAGAAATTCACAGTTTGATAAGAGAAGTTTTAATCTGTTTTTGATTTCAACCAGAAGTGATTATATTAAAAAACTTACAGTAACGGGAGTGAATCAATTTCCAAAGTTTTCAAGTGATGGAGAGAGTATTTTGTTTATTAAAAACTTCAATAACAAAAGTTCTGTGGGAATAGTACGACTAAACTTTGATAAAGTGCACCTGTTTTCTTCTGATAATGGGCGAATTCAGTCAATTGATTGGTAATAGGCCTATGATAATAAATTATTAAGTTTGTTTTTAGTATTATTATTAATATTTTAACGAAGGATTATTTTATGAAAAAATTTTTAGCGTATTCTGTTTTGGCATCAGTACTATTATTTACTGGGTGTTCTCAAAAATCAACAGAAATGAATGAAGCAAAGATGAATAAAACAGAAAAGTCTTCAGAATCTAATTTGGATGCAATGAATGCAAATAATATGGATAAAGACTCAATGTCTGATTCAGAATCAATGACTGCAGATGCAATCAAAAACTTATTAATTGATGTAGTTTACTTTGATTTCGATAAATTTACATTAAATGAAGAAAACAGAAATGTTGCTAAATCTAATGCAAACAAATTATCAGTATTAGCTGGTAAAATCAAGATTAAACTTGAAGGTAACTCTGATGAGTGGGGAACAGATGAGTATAATTATGCTCTAGGTTTAAAAAGAGCATTATCTGTTAAAACTTCTTTAATTGATGATGGTATTTCTGCTGATGATATTTCTATGATTTCATTTGGTGAAAGTAACCCAGTTTGTTCAGATAAAAATTCTACTTGTTGGAAACAAAACAGAAGAGTTGAATACAAAATCTTACCATAATTAATTTATGCGAAAAATATTCTTATTAACGTTATTACTAGTTACATATTCATTAGCTGAACAAGTTTCAGCTTTTGGAGCTGGTAATTTAAACTCAAAAAACCCATACGGTCTTACTAAAACTGAAAAACATATCTTAACCAATAAAGAAAAACTAGGATCAATTGATTCAAAAGTTAAAGATGTGAAATCTACTGTTACAACTGTTAATCAACGGCTTGATGGTTTAGAATCAATTTATGAAGGCGACAGTGCTAAATTAAATAGAACGGTTATTAAATTAAACAATTTAGTATTAGATTTAGAAACAACAAAAGAAGATTTAAAAACAACTAAAGAAGTTTCCCAACAAATTCTAGTAATACAAGAAGAGATGTCAAGAGAGAATTTAAAAAATCTTGATGCACTAAAATTAGCAATATCAAAACTTACTAAATCCGTAAACAAAATGAATGCAAATTATATTTCTGAGCGTGAGTTTAGAAAAAATATGAAACAGTTTATTACTAAAAAAGAGTTTTTAGCCTTTAAGAAAAGCTTAGGTAAAAAAACTAGTATTAAAACTAAAGCTAAAACTTTGAATACTAATGATAAAAAAGGGTTGATGGTTAAAGCAATAGCTTTATTTAAAATAGATCACTTTACAAAAGCAATTCCAATGTTTGAATCTTTAGTGAAAGCTAAATATAAACCAGCGGAAAACAACTTTTACCTCGGTGAGATTTGGTACTATCGTAAAAAATATGATGACGCAATTCGTCATTATAAAATTTCTGCAACTTTATACGGTAAAGCATCGTATATGCCTAAATTACTTTTACATAGTGCTATTTCATTCGAGAAAGTAAATGACTTAGATAATGCTGCTAATTTTTATAGTACACTCATTGATGTGTACCCAGAATCAAAAGAAGCGAAAATAGCTTATAAAAATCTATCTACAATAAATTAATAAAAAGGAGACTTATGTCAAAAGTTATAAGTATAGAATATACTTTAAAAGATGCGAATACTAATGAGCAACTAGACACAAATGTTGGTGCTGCACCATTAGAATTCATTATGGGAAAAGGTCAAATTATCCCTGGATTAGAAAAAAAAGTAATTGAAATGAATGTTAATGATGAAGCAGACGTTTTAGTTCAACCAGAAGAAGCTTATGGAGAAGTTAAAGAGGACGCTGTTCAAACTTTACCAAAAGAACAATTCGCAGGAATTGAAATCGCTGAAGGTATGAGCTTATACGGAACTGGTGAACAAGGTGAAACTGTACAAGTTACTGTTAAATCTTTCACTGATGATGAAGTTATCATTGATTACAATCACCCAATGGCTGGAAAAACATTAATGTTTTCAGTATCTGTTTTAGCAATTAGAGTTGCAACAGAAGAAGAACTACAAACTGGTGTTGTAGGTGGTATGGCTGCTATGGGTGGCGGCGGTGGATGTTGTGGTGGCGGTGGTGCTGCTGCAGATGAATCTGCTCCTAAACAAGGTGGATGTGGTTGTTAGTATAGTTGGCAGGCTGCCAAAACACTTTTCTATAACCCGTTTATAGACTAACAAAAAACACAAAACACTAAATTAAAATGCCTAAAAGCGTGACGCTTTTGGGCATTTTTCATTTATACAAGATGAATAAGTATTTTTTAAGAGTAATTACAAAAATGACATTGTATAATTCTACTTTTAAAAAATAGTTTTACGCAAGATATATTAAACTATAGAAATTTTTACAAGGGTATTTTATGAAAAAAGTAGCATTTATTTTTCCAGGGCAGGGCTCTCAAAGTATTGGAATGGGAAAAGATTTTTTTGACAATAGCGATATTGCAAAAGAAATGATAGAAAAAGCATCAAAGAGATTAAATATTAATTTTGAAGAACTTTTATTTGAAGAAAATGACAATCTTTCTAAAACAGAATATACACAACCAGCTATTCTTTTAGTTTCAAGCATAGCAGGGGCTATTTTTAAAGACAAATGTAACATTAAAGCAGAATTTGTTTTAGGACACTCTTTAGGTGAGTTTTCAGCACTTGTAGCAAGTGGAGCTTTGCATTATTTAGATGCTATTGAAGTCGTTCATAAAAGAGGAAAATTTATGAACGAAGCTTGTGAAGGCGAAGGTGCTGGAATGATGGCATTAGTAGGACTTGATGATGAAAGCGTAGAAGATATTTGTAAAACACATAGAAAAGCAGGTAAAAAAATCTGGCCAGCTAATTACAACTTAGATGGACAATTAGTTGTTGCTGGTATTAAAGCAGACTTAGAAAGCCTAGTTGATACCTTTAAAGAAGCAGGGGCTAAAAGAGCAATTGTTTTAGATATGAGTGTTGCCTCTCATTGTGAAATTTTAAGACCAGCGGTTGAGAATTTAAAACCCTATTTAGAAGAATTTTTACAAGAAGATTTCATTTATGATGTTATTTCAAATGTAAGCAGTGAAGCATATAATTTAAAAGATGAAGCAATTGAGTTATTATCTTCTCAATTAACTTCTCCTGTTAAATACAAACAAAGCATCTTAGCTAATTCTTCAAAAGTAGATGTGTTTATAGAATTTGGAAATGGGGCTGTATTAAAAGGTCTTAATAGAAAAATTGATAAAACAACACCCACCTTAAACGTAAGTGATTTTGCAAGCTTAGAAAAAACATTAGGAGAATTAAATGACAAAAGTAGTGAATAACGGTAACGAAGTTAACTTTCCTCGAAAATTAGCAATCATGGGCGCAATGGAAGAAGAAATTGAGCCTTTATTAGCACATTTTGACAGCGTAAACAAAGTTGATTATGCAAACAATACCTATTATGAAGTAAATCATAAAGGTTTAGATATTGTAATTGCATATTCAAAAATTGGAAAAGTATTTGCAACACTTACTGCTTCTACTATGATTCAAAAATTTGGCTGCGATACGTTATTATTCTCAGGTGTTGCTGGTGGAATTAATCCTGCTCTTAAAATCGGAGATTTAATTATTGCTGATAAATTATGTCAGCATGATTTAGATATCACTGCTTTTGGACATCCTGCTGGTTATGTTCCTGGGGGAAAAGTTTTTGTAGAGACTACTAAAGCTTTAAGAGAAGTAGCTATTGAAGTAGCACAAGAGAATGATATAAAAGTTATTGAAGGTACGATTGCAACGGGAGATCAGTTTGTTTATAAGCCTGAGCAAAAAAAGTTCATTGAAACTACTTTTAATGCAGATGCCCTAGAGATGGAAGGTGCAAGTGTTGCAGTTGTTTGTGATGCGCTGGAAGTTCCATTTTTTATATTAAGAGCGATTTCTGATACGGCTGATGGTGGAGCTGATATTGATTTTGACGCGTTTTTAAAGACGTCGGCGGTTAATTCGGCAAATTACCTAATCAAGATCCTACAAAAACTCCAAAAGTAGACTTAGAGCGGGCATTTTTGCCCAATCTCTGCGTTGGTATTTTAATTTTATCAAGTCACATACTCTAGTATGCTCTTTGCTAAAATTTAAATACCGCCTTGACCTTGAACAAAACTACCCACACTACGACTACTTTCCGTCTGTAAAATTATTTAGATTCCCTAGAGAAAAACAAGCATCATTTTGATAGAATTTAACATATTGTAACTATAGGAATTGGATGATTAGTATAATTAAAAATAGAACAAATCAAAAAGATTATAACAACCAGTCTTATAATGAAGATGGAATAAAATATATACTAAAAACAGATGGAGATAGATATAAATTATCTGAATCTATTTTTGGGAGAAGTCTTTTGACTGAATTTGGTAAGTCACTTGCTATAATTGAAAAAGAATTTAAAAGTAATACTTTACCTGAAGATAAACTTGTTAGAAATATTATTAACGGATTGTATAGTAATTCATTGATATTAAATAATTTAATTGAAATGCTTGACCCAATATATTATCTTCCTAATGAAGTTGAAAATGAAAATGATTCAATTTTGGAAGTTTGTGAAGGGCTTTTATCAGAGAATTACTCACTAGACCCCTCTGTTTACCTATTCCATTATGATTTATTTATACCAAATTTTGAATCATTGTTAATGCATAGTCATTCACTGTTGGATAAAATTGCAATTTATGTAAGAGATATAATAATCTTTAATAATTCATCAAATGAACGTTTAATATTTGGTCGAACCTTAAATAATAGTGAACGAAGAAATAAACCTTATTATTTTAGTAATTTAATTGATAATATTTCCATATTGAAAGATAATAATACAAATAAAGTTTTAGATACTATTTTTAATGAGTTATGTCAGTTGAACAATCTTAAATCAATTATTATTCCAGGAGCGTCAAAAACTTTAAGAAATAAAATTGTTCATCAAGAAACAATTTTAGATATGGGAAATAGTATTTTTTCAGTATATCGATATAAAAAAAAGTTTATTAAACTTGATAGTTTTGTGGAAGGAGTTAATGAGGTAAAGAATTATCCCCCAATTGTCAATTGTATTGATAGAATACATAAGAGTATAATGAGTTTTACCTTGAGTATTTTAAATTCAATTTTAAATGATAGATTAAACCTCTCTTTAAATCAATCAATAACAGCATCTTCTATTCCGTGGGTAAACCCATTTTATGATTATACAAATGATATTGTAGATGAAAGTTATAGTGGTGATAAATTAAAATTAAATACTTTTGATATAAGTTCAAATGGACTGACTTTAAAAGATTTTTATTATATAAAAAAAGATTTATTTAGTTAAGTTGAAATTTCATTTGGGTCTGTAAGAAAAAATGTTAATTACAATTAGTAACTTTTCTTAACTAATAGCCATCACTTTGATAGAATTGTATATATATTATAAACACTGGAGTTTTTATGACTGCACCAAAACAAGAAGCAATAAAAATTATTGATTCACTTTCTGATGATACGTCTTTTGATGAAATATTAAAAGAATTAGCTTTTGATAGAATGATTCAACGAGGACTTAAAGATTCAAATGAGAATGAAACTATTTCAAATGAAGATATGAAAAATAAAATTAAACAATGGAATTATAAAATGGAAGATTTAAATAAATTAGCCAATAGAGAAACATAAAATGTTGTCATCATTAAAAAATAGAAAAGGAACTTTTTTACCCGATGAGTTCAATCTTTCACATGAATTGTGTTTTTTGTTACATGACGTTATTGCAGAAGTAATACGTGCAGGAGCTGAAGATGGAATATTTGTACATGAAATTAAAATTGAGGATACAGTAGAAGCTGATATAGAATCAACTGAAGATATATTTAATTATTTAGATGAAAATAAAAGATATGAAGACAGGACGAAAATATTAATAGCATCTATATTGCCGGCACTTTTATCTGATATGATACATTGTATATATGAGACATTAGAAACTTCAAGAAAAGGTAAATTAAATATTTCTTATATGCTAATTCGTAAACCAATTCAAGAAAATCTATATGTTTTAGAATCAATGCTTTTGAACGAAGTTGATTTTGCTAATAATATAGTAGATAATCCACATAAACTTGAATCTAAAAATGCAGGTGGAGTTGA
>Ga0105355_10000920_pt1 | contig 27273 bp, 23 predicted proteins | sample GOMGulsemesocosm_2_FD_83508 | JGI IMG/M metagenome (GOLD analysis project Ga0105355, IMG submission 83508) | Methane-oxidizing microbial communities from mesocosms in the Gulf of Mexico - GOM9C Gulf of Mexico | ecosystem: Environmental > Aquatic > Marine > Cold seeps | place: Gulf of Mexico...
CAAATTGCTATCGGCATGTTTGTTTGGCAGTTGCTCGACGAACGCGGTCGCGGAGTAGTCGGTGCCAGCATTAGTGCTATTCCGTTTATCATTCTTGCTATTGCTTTGTGGCGAGCTAAAGAAAAATTTCGCGGAACCGCGAGTGTTGAAGAAGGGGCAGAGGGCTAAGTGGAAGATCTGGGGTCAACGCCTCGGATCCCAGTTCTTTTTGCAATGGTCTTCCTCTAGTCGGCTGCATGGTTTCTCACCAGCAAAGCAGCAGCGAATACCAGTCCCTCTACCCCTCCCCCCTTTCATCATCGGTTCCACCCATTTGCGCTCATAACTAAGCCAGCTGCTATCCCCTCTATGTAATGACTTTTTGGTAACTATCAATAATTGTATATGTGGTATATAGTATGCAATGTATACTATTATTTGTTAACCGGAGGCATAGTGCCAGACATCGACCCTACCGACTTGCTTGGTTTTCTTATTCAGGATGTCGCACGACTAATGAGCCGTACCTTCGAGCAACAGCACGGTGAGTTGTCCATAACACGGTCACAGGCCCGCTTACTTGCTTATATTTCTTTAAACGAAGGCGCTAAGCAATCTGACATTGCTTTGTTAATGGATGTGCAAAAAATCACTCTTAGCAAAATGACCGATGATCTCGAAACAAAGAACCTGGTCGAAAGAAGAGCAGACCCGACGGATAGACGCGTTCGAAAACTGTATATGACGGCAGACGCGAAACCTGTACTCGAGGGTATTTGGCAGCGCTTGTTGGATGTGTCGACCATCGCATTGTCGGCCGTTCCAAAAAGTAGACGGAGACAGTTTTTGGTTGATTTAATGAGCATTCGAGAACACCTCCTACGGACACTAATGCTTACGACGCAGCAGGAAAATACGGTGCAATCATGAAAAAAGTTATGCTATTCCTTATCGTTCCAATGATGATCTGTGCATCTGCATTGTATTTTTATTTGTCGGGCGGGCGTTATATCAGCACAGAAAACGCCTATGTAAGATCCGGGATTGCGATGGTTAGCGCCGGTAGATCCGGGCATATTGGTAAAGTAATGGTACACGAGAATCAACAGATACGTAGCGGAGATCTGCTTTTTGTTCTCGATATGGCACCTTTCGATTTAGCAATCGATCAAGCAGTCGCTAGTTTGGAAGAGAACCGGCAGACAGTGGGAATCTTAAAGTCTGAGTACCGGCGACAAAACATCCGGTTGTCAGCAGCAACAGAAGAGCTTAGCTATGCTAGTAGAGAATTAACAAGGGTACAAAAGCTGACCACCAGTAGCGCTGTTTCAGAAGAAAAAGTCGCAGCCAAAAAACATGCGCTGAATATAGCTCAAAATGGTGTGTTGGTTGTTAAAGCTGAGATTGAAACGTCGCTTGCTCAATTGGGTGGTAACCCGGATCAGCCCACTGACAATTATCCAATCGTTAGGAATGCATTTTCAAAACTCTCTCATGCCAAATTGGACAAAACCCGCGCTAGTGTTCATGCCGGTATATCTGGAACTGTCGCAAAACTCAAAATGCAACCGGGTGAGTTCGTGCAAAAAGGCCAGACGGTATTTTCACTGGTGCAGACGGAGGATGTTTGGATAGAAGCCAATCTAAAAGAAACACAGATGACATATTTGAAATCTGGCCAAATCGCTTCTTTTGAAATCGACGCTTATCCAGACGATACCTTTGAAGGAGTTGTATCGAGTATTTCTCCGGCATCGGGTGCTGAATTTGCGATTCTCCCACCGCAAAACGCAACGGGAAATTGGGTAAAAATAACCCAGCGCATTCCGATACGACTGGCAATTAAGGATCCGCAGTCGCTACCCCAATTGCGGGCTGGCATGAGCTTAACCGTTAATATTGACACCCAATATGAGCGCAGTCTCGATCAGCTTATTGCGAGCATATTCTCCAAATAGTGCGAGAACAATAACGCTTTCTGAGATTTGTTCTTCAGTTGCAGGTCGATGAGAGCCGACAGCGCTGGCTTGTTGTGGCGCCTTTCATGTTGGCTGTTAACGCTACAGTAATTCTAGCTTTTAAAAATCAGCTGTTTCTGGACGGATACTGGCTAATTTTTCCGCCAAATAGACGAGTGCCGATATGTCGACCCTATCTACCGATATGACTATTGAGAGCAGCGAGCCGGACGCCAATTCGGACGTTCCCGAAAATGCACTGTTAAAATATCGTCACTTAAGAGGCTTGTCTTTGGTTTTTGTATTGATGGGCATTATGATGCATACCATCGATTCAACTATCGCCAACGTAGCTCTGCCTCATATGCAGGGCTCTTTAGCGGCAACCATCGACCAAGTTTCTTGGGTCATTACTGGTTATATTGTAGCGGCAGCCATTGGCACACCGGCAGTGGCATGGCTTTCTGCGCGCTATGGCATAAGAACCGTTCTAATTTTTTCCGTCAGTGGATTTGTACTGACGTCTGTTCTCTGCGGGCTGGCGATTACCCTCGAAGACTTGGTTTTCTATCGTATTTTACAGGGGCTTAGTGGGGCAGCTTTGATACCGATTGGGCAGAATATTGTATTGAGTTGCTATCGCCCGGAAGACTACGCCAAGGCCATGGGGCTATTTGGCTTAGGGGTTATGTTTGGTCCGATTATTGGCCCCACCATAGGTGGCTATATCACTGAATGGGCGGGTTGGCGCTGGGTGTTTTTTGTCAACGTACCGTTTGGACTCTTAGCCGTTGCAGGAATTTCAGTCTTAATAAAGGATACACCAAAAGACAAACATTTACCGTTTGATAGTTTGGGTTTTCTTTCATTGGTCGTTGCTATGGGGTCGTTGCAACTGTTAATGGACAGGGGGCACAGCGAGGACTGGTTTGAATCTTGGGAAATTATCTTGTGGGCATTGGTGTCGGGCACGTCACTTTATTTATTTGTCGTTCGTACTATAACAGCCGCTGACCCATTTTTTGACCGCCGTCTATTTACCGACAGAAATTTTGCCGTAGGCAACTTGGTGTTCTTTTTTGTTGGCGGTAATATGGTCGTAGCTGTTTTGATGGTGCCTGTGATCATGCAGACTTTGTTGGGCTATCCCGTCGACTTGGCAGGTCTACTTCTGGCGCCGCGGGGCGTTGGCATGATGGTCGCGATGACATTGACGCCAAAATTATTTGGTGGCCGGGATCCGCGTTTGGTGATATCGCTGGGCTTGATCGTCACTGCCGTCGCGCTGTGGGACCAAGCTCAAATGGGTGATTATTTCTCCTCAACAGGTTTTATCAGGACAGGTTTTTTCCATGGCTTGGGTCTGGGGATTATTTTTGTCACTTTGGGCGCTTTGACCTTTAACCATATGCCCGATGACATTCGGCTACAGGCATCTACGTTTTTTAATATGATTAGGAATGTCGGACAATCGTTTTGTGCTGCGGTAGCGATGAGCGCCTTGGCTCGCAACATTCAAATTAATACCTCGGAACTCGGTGAGTCGATAACACCTACACAGCAGAGTTTACAGTACTTGAGTTCGACGCTACCGCAACTTTCTACAAGCGAAACGTCCTTGGCGATACTGCAAGCCGGTATCGTAAAGCAAGCGATGTTTATTTCCTATATTAACAATTTCTATGCTTTGGCAATAATTACACTGCTGTTTATTCCCGTTATTTGGTTGGCGAAGAGGATATAGTAAGCAGCGTTGGCGTAGATGTCATTCTCCGCGTCTCAGATATCTTTGCCCAATGCCTAACAAAATTAGATGTCGTTCTATCGGCGGCCCGTGGGCGACCACATAACCATTCCGAATTAACAAAGTTATCCCAGATACAGATAGTCACTCCAGTATATAGTCCCCCCATCAGTTAGTTTCGAGGTAGCCTCAATCGTGGGCAGTAGCCTGCGGAAGTTACATTCTGATAATAGCCTTTTTTTACGACGATCAGCTCACCACTAATTAGTGAGCGGCCTCCAATAAAAAGGGTCTTCTTAATCAGTTAGATGGTCGCGCCATATTGCAGTTTGGGTGATTTCAAGGGTCCATCCCGGTGTGTTCAGGCATGGTAGGCTCGTGTTGCAAGTGCGCCTAGCCTTGGCTAACGTTGTGGCATTTATTCGTTGAATCGGAGACAGCGATGAAATGTCACCTGCCTCACTGATGCGGTTTTTTTGGATCGGCAGAAAACATTGTTACAGGTGGTAATCGCTGGTATAACCCTATCCAGCTCTGGCAGTACTTCTCTGTACGAGCGGCTCGGCATGGAATAAGCGGCAACCTTCAAACAAGTCGCATATAAATGGGGTGAGTGGTTGGACGTGAGTTATTAGCAAGTATATGTGAATGCACAACAGTTCAGAAATTAGTCCGTCAGGCAGCAATTCCAGGCGGTGAACAACAAAAGAGTGAATTTATCACAACAGTGAAGCTGGGGACTAGCATGAAGATCAGTGTAGGATTATTTGTTAAGGCGGTAGTGATAACCGCCACAATGATGGGCAGCGCCCTGACGATAGCTGCAGAAGCCGTTTACGACCACGGCCACGGCGCGTTGGAGATATTCGATGGTGCGGGTATGGCCGCAACACCGGCATGGGTACAGGTCTGGTTGGCCCTACTGCTTTCGTGTTTTGCTGTGGGCCTGTTGTTCAGCTGGAAACATCCGTTGGCCCGGTGGGCAGTGGGCGGATTTATCGTCTCCGCTACAACGGGAGCGCACCTATTTGCGCTGCTGGATTTACCCTTTCTGAGCGGTTCGATTGCCATAATGCACATAATCTGCCTATCGCCGGCGCTGACATTGTTGTTGCTAAAGCGGCCGTTTCTCGACGCAAATGAAACAAAAAGGTTCAGGGTCTGGTCCGCTACTATGGCAGCGTTTATCTTATTTTCATTTATATTCGATATCAAAGACGCCGCTATCTACCTCAATCATATTGCTGGAGCCGCTTAAATCGTAGCCACGATGGCTTCGCTTTAGCTGTGACAGCGAAAATACCGTTATGGTTGCCAATCGGATTGCCGAATTGACCTGTGCTGCTATGGTATTGTGCTTAAGATAAAGTGTTAATAGCCTAGGTACATCGAAATAACGTTAGCTGTCTTTTGCTAAGCGCAGAGAAATCACTGCGGTATTAATACGTTTTCCAGGGTGCAGCTGACCGGTATCTGTCGTGGAAAAGGGGCAGGCGCTAGTGAAACCGGCCTTATTATTATTACTGGATTGACTCGCGGCGCTGCTAGGTATTAAAGTCGTGCTCCGAAAATCTAAAAGCAGGAAGTCGTGACACTATGAGTAACTTTGAATTTCACTTTGATTTTGGCAGCCCTAATGCCTATTTAAGCCATCTTGTTATTCCTGCTATTGAACAGCGCACCGGGGTTACGATTGACTATGTCCCGGTGTTGTTGGGGGGGTTGTTTAAAGCGACTAACAATGTGTCGCCGATGGTGTCGATGAACGGTATTAAAAACAAGCCTGAGTATTCACAGCTGGAAACGGCCCGCTTTCTCAAGGCGCACGGTATTGATAATTACCAAATGAATCCGTTTTTCCCAGTGAACACCCTTAAAATTATGCGCGCTGCTATTGCCGCGCAACAGCAGGGAGTACTGCCCGCTTACGTTGATATTGTCTATCGCAACATGTGGGCGCAGCCGAAAAAAATGGATGAGCCAGAGGTCATTGTTGCCGCACTTAACGAGGGCGGCCTGGACGGTGAGCAATTGCTGGAGCTCTCGGCGCAGCCAGAGGTGAAAGCCAAGCTGATCGAAAACACCGAGGCCTCAGTGGCCCGAGGTAATTTCGGTTCCCCTACTTTCTTTGCCGGTGACGAGATGTTTTTTGGCAAAGACAAGCTGCGGGATTTTGAGGAAATGATACTGGCGCTCAAATAGTAAAAACAGCGCCAGTTAGGGTTGTGGGGCGCTAGACAAAATTGCCGCGCATAGCGAGTTTGTCTAGGGCTCTGTGCGCTGCCGCCAGCACTTGGGCCGGGGCGGTGCCACCAACATGGTCCCGGGCGGCCACCGATCCCTCTAGGGTCAACACCTCAAATACATCCTGTTCGATATCTGCGCTAAACTGCCGCAGTTCTTCCAAGCTCATTTCCGACAAATCCTTGTTCTGCTCGATACCGTAGGCCACCGACTTACCCACTACCTCGTGGGCGTCGCGAAAGGGCACGCCGGCGCGAACCAGATAGTCTGCCAGGTCGGTTGCGGTTGAAAAGCCCCGCTTGGCGGCCTCCAGCATAACGGCCTTGCGCGGTATAATCGCGGGCACCATATCGGCATAGGCTTTGAGACAATCTTTGACCGTGTCGATGGTGTCGAACAGCGGCTCTTTGTCTTCCTGGTTATCTTTGTTGTAGGCCAGTGGCTGTGACTTCATTAAGGTGAGCAGCGATATCAGATGACCGTTAACCCGGCCTACCTTGCCCCGCACCAGCTCTGGCACATCGGGATTTTTCTTCTGCGGCATTATCGATGAGCCGGTGCAGAAACGATCGGGCAGTTCGATAAAGTTGAACTGGGCAGAGGTCCACAGCACCAACTCTTCGCTGTAACGGGACATGTGGGTCATCAGCAGGCTGGCGAAGGCGGTAAATTCAATAGCAAAGTCGCGATCGCTGACCGAGTCCAGAGAATTCTCGGTGGGGGCGTCGAAACCCAATAGCTTGGCGGTCATCGCCCGATCGATAGGATATGTGGTGCCCGCCAGTGCCGCTGCCCCCAACGGGCATTGGTTCATACGCGCCCGGCAATCCATTAAGCGACTGAAGTCCCGCTCCAGCATTTCGTTCCAGGCCAATAGATGGTGGCCGAAGGTCACTGGCTGGGCGGTTTGCAGGTGGGTGAAACCGGGCATAATGGTGTCGCTGTGGCTGGCTGCAAGCTCAATCATGCCCCGCTGCAGGCGGCTCAGTTCGGCGGCGATGGTGTCTATCTCGTCGCGTAGGTATAGGCGAATATCGGTGGCAACCTGGTCGTTGCGAGAGCGGCCGGTATGCAGCTTTTTACCGGTTATACCGATCTTGTCGGTCAGCCGGGCCTCAATATTCATGTGCACGTCTTCCAGGGTGACCGACCACTGAAACTGCCCTGCCTCAACCTCGGCGCGAATTTCCTCTAAGCCCTGCTGTATTTGCAAATACTCGCTGTGCTGCAACACGCCAACCTTGCTCAACATCTGAGCGTGGGCCAGAGAGCCGTTGATATCGTGGTGGTACAGGCGTTGATCGAATTCAACCGAGGCGGTAAAGCGCTCAACAAAGGCATCGGTGGGCTCTGAGAATCGTCCGCCCCAGGGTTTGATGGTTGGCTCTTGATCGGTCATGGCTGGTCACTTTATCGGTAAGGGCTATCGGAATGGCGCTGTTAGGGGCGATTATAACAAGGTTGGAGCCTCGGTAAACCATTGCTTGGGTCATTCCCCTGGGTCGAGGTGCTGGTTTAGACGGCGCGGTCCCGGTTGCGGCGGTTGCCACCGCAGTCACAGTTGTTATAGTTGATCACTACCGGCATTTGGCAGTGACTCTAACTGCGCGGCAAAGATCAGTCGCCGGGTATTGACACGGAGGCAACACAAATGGAACCAGGGCAAATAAACCCTCGGCAGGGACAGCACAGCAAGTTCGCTAGCGGCCAGCAGGAGTTTTTTATCCCGGACCTGTGCAATGTGCAGGCGCTGCTGTTTCTGGTACTGGTGGCGGAGTTACTGGCCATTGTATTGGAGCTGGCGGCTAATGGCATTGCCCTGTTTGACTGGCAGTCCTTCTCGCTGACGTCGCTATTTGTGCAGTGGGTGTTTCTAATAAGTGCAGTGCTGCTGTGCCAGCTGCGCCAACGCCTTAGTCACTGGCCCATGACCTGGGCTGCCAGTCTGTGTTATCTGCTGATTCTGTCTGTGGTGGCACTGGCCAGTGTAGCGGGCCAGTGGTTGCTGAGAGGGGCACACAACGGCTACGGCAGCACTGACTACAGTGCGCTGTTGACCCATGTGGTGATTTGCGCGGTGCTGGCGGGTATCGCCCTGCGCTATTTGTTTCTCACCCAGCAGCTGCAGCTGCGTCAACAGGCAGAATTGCAAGCGCGTATTCAGGCTCTGCAATCGCGTATTCGGCCCCATTTTCTATTCAACAGCATGAATATTATAGCCAGCTTGATTCCTGTGGATCAGGAGGTGGCCGAGCGCGCGGTGGAGGATCTAGCAGGACTATTCCGGGCCAGTTTGGCCGAGGTCGCGACCCAGGTCACCGTGGCTGAGGAGCTGGAGCTGTGCCGGCGTTATGTTCGTATTGAGCAGCTGCGCCTGGAGGACCGGTTACAGGTAGAGTGGCGTGTCGACGGGCTGCCAGCGATGTTAAAGATTCCCATTCTGTCGATACAGCCGCTATTGGAGAATGCGATTTATCACGGTATTCAGGGACTGCCCGAGGGCGGTTTGGTTACTATTGAAGCCCAGTACCAGGATGGCGAGTTTTCAGTCACGGTGAGCAATCCGGTGCTCAATAACCAGGCTGCACCGGCCAAGGGCAACCAGCTGGCGCTGGACAATATTCACCGACGACTGCAGGCCTTGTACGGTCCCAAGGCGGGGCTGAGTACCGAGCAGGGAGGGCAGCAATTTCGCGCCCATATTCACTACCCTCCGGGATTGGACGAGGCTGTAACAGATCGGAGCACGCAGCGATGAAAATACTAATTGTTGACGATGAACCGCTGGCTCGAAAACGCTTGATAAGGTTGCTGGACGAGCAGGCCTATGAGATTGTGGCCGAGGCGGGCAACGGCGAGCAAGCTATCGTCGATTGCGATGCGCATCACCCCGATGTGGTATTAATGGATATTCGCATGCCGGTGATGGACGGTTTGGAGGCAGCCACAGCGCTCGCCAATTTGCAGCAGCCACCGGCGGTGATTTTCTGCACAGCATACGACGACTACGCGCTGCAGGCCTTCGACGCCAAAGCGGTGGACTACTTATTAAAACCGATAAATCGGGACCAGCTTATCGCCGCCCTAGACCGCGCCCAGCAATTGACCCAGGTACAAATTACTGCCCTGCATAGCAGCGTCGAGCTGAGCGAATCGCATAGCCAACGACAGCCTGGTCCGGTAGGCGATCAGCGAGAACATATCTCCGCGCGCTCCAATCGAGGTGTCGAGCTGATCCCCTTGGAGGCGATTCGCTACTGTCTTGCGGATCATAAGTATGTAAGCGTTTACTATCTTCGCGACGGCGAATTGCTGGAACAATTGATCGACGACCCGCTAAAGGTACTGGAGCAGGACTTTGGCGAGTATTTTGTGCGCATTCACCGCAATGCGTTGGTGGCGATCCGGCATATTGAGGGTTTGGAAAAATGCGCCGAGGGCACCCGACTGCGTTTGACGGGGGTTGTTCAGGGCCCATTGGTCAGCCGTCGCCATGTCAGTGCTGTGCGTAAACTGCTGCAACATTTGTAGTGGGCAGCGTTGTCAAGGCAGCAGTCCTAGAGTTTGGCAAAGCAGTAAAAAAACGCAAATTATAGGTCCAGACAATAGGCACTAAGGCGCCACTCATTTATCATGGCCTGGTTGCCGGTATTGCGAGGGCCCTCGCCCTCTGGCCCACATCCTATTGTTGAGAGAGACTATGTCCGAGAATATCGTGCGCATCGCCACCCGTGAAAGCCCACTGGCCCTGTGGCAAGCCGAGTATATCAAGGCCGGGCTGGAACGCGCCCACCCCGGTATCGAGGTGCGGTTACAGGGTATGACTACCCGCGGCGATATTCTGCTGGACTCGCCGCTAGCCAAGATCGGCGGCAAGGGGTTATTTGTTAAGGAGTTGGAGACAGCCCTGCTAGACAACAGCGCTGATATTGCGGTGCACTCAATGAAAGATGTGCCGATGGCTTTTCCAGAGGGGCTGGGGCTGGCCATTATTTGCCCGCGGGAAGACCCCCGTGACGCCTTTGTCAGTAATCATTTTGCCTCTATAGATGCCCTGCCCCAGGGTAGTACCGTGGGAACTTCCAGCCTACGCCGCCAATGCCAGCTGCGGCAAATGCGACCGGATTTGGTGGTCAAAGATCTGCGCGGCAATGTAAATACCCGGCTGAGAAAACTCGATGAGGGCCAATACGACGGTATTATTTTGGCCACCGCGGGGTTGCTGCGACTGGACATGGCAGAGCGCATTCGCCAGCGCATCCCGGTGGAGCAGAGTCTGCCCGCCGGTGGTCAGGGTGCAGTAGGAGTAGAGACCCGCCTCAACGACCAGCGCATGGTCGGGTTGTTGGCAGACTTGCATCATCAGCAGACCGCGGATTGCGTTATGGCGGAGCGGGCGATGAATGTACGTCTTGAGGGTGGCTGCCAAGTGCCCATTGCCGGCTATGCCATTGATCACCCCGAGCGCCCCGGAGACTTATTACTGCGGGCGTTGGTAGGTAGCCCCGATGGCAGCAGGGTGCTGCACAGCGACGCCTTTGCACCTCGCAGCGAAGCCGAGGCGCTGGGTATACGCGTGGCCGAAGACTTATTATCACAGGGGGCTGCGGAGATTCTACAGGCGGTTTATCGCGGCGAGAACGGCTAGCATCGGGTCGAGATAAGGGCGGCGATTATGACCCCGGGTTTGAATGGTTTGTCAGTATTGGTTACTCGGCCACAGGGCCAGGCCGGCGCGCTGGTGGCGGCGATCGAGGTGGCCGGTGGCCGTGCTCAGCACTGCCCAGTGATGGCGATAGCGGCGCTGGACCCTCAGCACCAGGCCGCGCTGATTGAGAGTAACAAACACAAAATACTGGCGCTAGACAACTACCACCATATTATTGTCATTAGTGGCAATGCCGCCCACTTCGCCCTAGAACTTATCGATGATTACTGGCCACAGTTGCCGCAGGGGCTGCAATGGCATGCCATTGGCAGTTCTACCGGGGTACTGCTACAAAACCGGGGAATCGACCTGTCCAGTAGTGGCAGCGGCGCCATGAACAGCGAGGCGATACTGCGGCAAGCAACGCTACAGCAGCTACATAACCATAAAATATTAATCGCTAGGGGTCTTGGTGGCCGGGAATATCTGCGTCAACAGCTGCAGTCCCGGGGGGCCTCGGTAGACTATATTGAATGTTACCAACGCCAGTTGGCGGCCTCGTCGGCGGCCTGCCTACGGCAGCAACTGGGCTGTGTCGACGCGATATGCCTCAATAGCGGCGAGAGCATCGACTTTTTTTCTGCCCTGGCCGGCGCCGAGCTGACCGCTGCCCGATCGCTGCCGGTCGTGGTGCCCAGTAAACGCGTGGCCGAACATGCACAGAAAAATGGCCACAGTCGTGTTATTGTTGCTGAAAATGCCAGTAATCCGGCGGTGGTTGAGGCGCTGAAGAGCATTGCCGCCACAACTGGCGGCTAGATCCTACCACTCGATAACGGGATAAAACATTGCCTAACGACAAACAGCAACAGACCGATGATGGAACTGAAAACCGTGACCGGTCCGACAGTGTTTTGGCCCTGCCTAGCCCGGTGCCTACGGGCCGTAGTGGACCAGGTTGGTGGCTGTGGACGATGGCTATGGCCCTGGCGCTAGCAGCGGTAGCGGGTAGCGTCTATCTATGGCAACTCAACGAATCCCAGCGTCAACAGCAACAACAGCAGGTACGGGCGTTGGAGGCTGCAGCTGCGCAGATCCAGCAACAGTCCCAAGTGGTTGGCCAATTACAGCAATCATCCCTTCGGCAAACGGCGTCTAGCGAGCAACGCTTTGAGGTACTAGAGCAACAGTTGATAGTGCAGGGACGGCAGCTGGCCAGTGTGCAAAAACGCCTGTTATCACTGTCTACCACCGACCGCGCCGACTGGCTGCTGGCGGAGGTGGAATATCTAATGCGTTTGGCCAACCAGCGGCTGCTAATGGGCAAGGAACTTAACGGTGCCTGGGAGTTGCTAGCGGCAGCGGACGCGATCGTAGTAGAGCTGGACGACAATGCACTGTTCCCCGTGCGACAGGCCCTGGCAGACAATATGACGGCGTTGGCGGCGGCGGGAAGCTTTGATATCGAAGGGCGTTATCTGCGGCTGGGGGCGTTGGCCGATCGCGCCGCGCAGTTGCGGCTGTTTCAACAACCCCTGTTCGAGCTTCCGACACCAGCACCGGAGGTAGCCAGTGATGACCGTTGGCAGCAAGGTATCGAGCGCGGCGTTCAGGCAGCACTGGCCAAGATTAGCGGTTATATCAGCTACCGGCGTCGGGACCAGAGTTATCGACCAGCGGTGGTCCCGGAGCAGGAGGTCGCGGTCAGACAAAACCTGCAGCTGATGTTCGAACAGGCACAGCTGGCACTGTTGGCGGGAAAGCAAACGTTCTACCAGCGGAGTTTAGCACGCGCTCAGGACTTTTTAGGGCGTTACTACAGTGTCGATGAAACATCGGTGAGAGCTATTAGCGCCGCTATCGACGAGCTGTTACTGGAGCCTATCGAGCGCGAGTTACCGGATATATCTAGCTCCCCTCGGGCGCTAAAGAGCTATTTGCAGCGGCTGCATGCCCTGGAGCCTGCGCCCGCCGTCGCACCGACGGTAGCGAGCGAGCCGGAGCGCGGCCAATGAAGCGCCTGTTTATCGCCAGCATGGTACTGCTGCTGGCCTCGGTAGCCCTGGTCGCCGCCATTGAGCGGGACCCGGGTTATGTGCTGATTAGCTATGGTCTGCACACTATCGAGACCAGTGTCTGGGTTGGGCTGGGGGTATTTGTCGGGTTGTTTGCCCTGATCTATGGTTTTTTTAGCCTGTGGCGCCGGCTGATAAGCCGTAGTACTGCTCTGGGGCGTTGGTTGTCGAGTCGCGGTCACCGCCGCAGTCAACAGCAAACGGCGTTGGGGCTGATCAATTTTATCGAGGGCAATTGGCTCAGCGCTCGTAAGACTCTGGCTAGGGCCGCGGACCAGTCGGAAACACCGCTACTTAATTATTTAATGGCGGCCCGGGCCAGCCACGAAATAAAGGATGACATAAAGGTAAAAGAGTTTTTAAAGAAGGCCGAGCAGAGTACCTCCGGTGCCAGTATCGCCGTCGACTTGAGCCTGGCGGAGATGCAGCAGGACCGCGGCCAGTTTGAACAGTCGCTGGCCACGCTGACGCGGTTGCGCCGCAACTCTGACAAGCACCCGCACGTGCTGCGCCTATTGGTTAAGGCTTATAGCGGTATTAACGACGCCGGGGCGCTACTGGCACTTATGCCGGAGTTGAATAAGTACAAAATATTACCCCCTGAACAATTGCGCAATCTCGAGTTGAGCGCCGCCAAAGCCAGTCTCGATGAGGCGGCCAAGAGCCGGGAAGGCCGTGGCGCTGGCGAGCTCGCCTCACAGTGGAAACAACTGTCCAAAACGCTGACCAAAAACAGTGACCTGGTTGTTCACTACGCGCAGCAGTTGATTGCCGGGCAGGACAGCCAGCGGGCGGAGAGGCTTATTCGTAATCAACTCAAACGAGATTGGAATAGTGAGCTACTAGATCTATATGGCTGCGCCTCTGGAGATGACGGCAAAAAACAATTGTTGTACGCGGAAAACTGGCTGAAGGAGCGCAATAACGACGCCGCTTTGTATTTATGTTTGGGGCGGCTGTCGATGCGGGAAAACCTGTTGGACAAGGCGCTGGAATATTTGGAAAACAGTTTGAAGCTGGAACACCGTGCGCCGGTCTGCGCCGAGATGGGGCGTCTACTGTGCATGCGTGGCGACTACCAGCGTGCGGCACAGTACTTTCAGCAAGGTCTGGCGTTCGACGCCCCGGGGACAGCGGTGTCGTTGTAGCGGCCAGCACGGCTGGACCTGTGTTATTCGATGGTCTCTAGCAACTGTAAAAATGCCTGCGCGGCCTTGGATAAATAGCGAGCGCTATGGTAGATAGGCCCCGTTTGCACGGCCCGCTGTTGCGCAATGTCGGCCACCGCTATCCCGGCCAGCAAACCCTGCTCGATGTCTGCGCGCACTGAAATTTCCGGCACAATAGAAATACCCGTATCGATCTTAACCAGCGCTTTCACCACTTCAATAGAACTTAGCTCCATGGCGATGTTTAGGTTCACCTTGGCTTCAGTGCAGTAGTCGTCCAGCAGGCGCCGAGAGGAGCATTTGTCGTCCAATAGTACTACCGGATAGTTCTCCAAGTCCTTTAACAGCACATCCGCTCGATGGGCGAGCTTATGTTGCGGATGGCAAATGAGTATGTCTTGACGGCGGAACAGCGGCTTGCTGACTAGCTGTGCTGGCATCTTGCGGATAGTGGCGATACCAATATCAACCTCCCGGTTGAGCACTTTGTCGATGGTCTGCGGCGAGGTGTGGTTTTGAATCAACAGCTCGACTAACGGATAGCGTTGCTGGAATTCCTGAAACAGTAATGGCAGTCGGTAGCAAGCAGTGGTATCCGAGGTTGAAATGACCAGTCGCCCCTTGACCACATTGTCCATATCTCCCATTGCGGCCCGTGCTTCTTGCACCGTGTCAAAAATACGGTTGACATAACCTTGTAAAATTATTCCGGCGGGGGTCAATTCGACGACTTTGGTAGAGCGATAGAATAGCTTTTGGTCGAGATTGTGTTCGAGCCTTGCCACCTGAATACTGATGGCAGACTGGGTGCGAAACAGCGTTGTTGCTGCGGCGGAAAAGCTACCTCGCTCGGCGACGGCGCGGAAGGCCTTCATTTGCTCAAAACTAATATCTGGGTTTAGCGGCATAGACACTCTCGGGATGAGGCTCAGTGACAAGACGAATTACAAGGCTAGAAATCCACCAGCGACTTTCGCAGTAGTGTATGGGCTTATTGCCGTGAAGAAAAGGTCTGGAGAGACCGTATGAGTTGGTCGATTACACCGACGGCCGTAAGCCTCGCCGCCTATGGTTACTTTACCGGTAAAAGCGCATAAAAAGCGACGAGACGAATAGCATGCTTGAGGCGTGGACGTTGATTTTTACTGAACATGACACCTATTTGCCCAGTGTAAAGCACTGCTACTCTTTGTTTGTTACCGGGCCGAAATGCGACTGTCAAAAAACGCAACAAATTTGCCAGCCGCAAAGACTTCTAAATACTATTTTTGTGCGTCACATATTTTTGGAACAGGTAGTTCCGCAAAGAGACTCTGAAACTGTTCGGCCTCTTCCTGCGTAAATGATCCGAGAAACGTTTTATGGGCGGATTCACTTTCCCAGTGCTCAACACATACGAAGCCATCAGTATTTTCTCGTTCACGAAAAAGCGAAATTGAGTCCAAGCCGGCAACCCCGCCCATAATATCGAAAGCTGCTACCGCTTGCTCGCGAAGTCCTGGCTTTGTTTTGAAATTGTAAACTACAGTACAAGTCATTATATTCCCCATGATTCAAAGTTTGTGGTACTGCCTCGTATATTTCGACAGCTGTTGAAATAATAGTTGTATATATGCCGTGTTGTGGCATATTAAACTTATGACAAAACAAAGCTTCGAACACCGATCCAGCCGTCGAGACCGGTTACTTGGACTGCTACGCTCGGAAGACTACTGGAAAACAGCAGAGCTATCTCAGCAACTGGGCGTTAGCCAGCGCACCATAATGCGCGAGTTGGCTGATCTACGGGACGCTGGTTATCCGATCGAATCTGACCGCGGTCGCGGCGGGGGGATTAGACTGAGCGGTCGATGGGGGATAGAGCGATTGCAGTTGAATCATCAGGAGCTAATTGAACTCATTGTCGCTTTGGCGGTAATGGAAAACCTGCGATCCCCTCTGCTTGCCGGTAATCTCAAAGCGATACAACAAAAGCTATTTCAAGCCTTTCCTTCCAAGCAGCGTTCGGCAGTTTCTAAGATTCGCCGGAGAATTCTCATCGGAAATCAGGCAACTTCCGAGGTTCTTTCTCAATATGTAAAACCGAGTAATCTAATTTCAGAGCAAGTATCAGAATCTTTCTTAATGCAGAAATGTATCGAAATTGATTATCAAACTGGAAGAAAAGAAAAAACGACACGCGTCATAGAAATACACTACATACTGTTAAGTTGGCCAATTTGGTACGTAGTGGCGTGGGACCATCTTCGTTCGGCGGCTAGAACATTTCGTGTAGATAGAATCAGAGGTTCTAGACCGATTGAGGGCCATTTTAAGCACAAAAGTAAGAGCGTTTTTGAAGCGTCTTATGGCAACGTATTTAGTTCTATCTAGAGGTTTCATGCGTCGAAGAGCAACACATTAATGTGGGTGTGATTGTCCCGTCCGTAAGGTTATAGCCGGTCTTGGCTATAAAACGAAACCTGTGAAAGGTCACAGACACAAGCTAGCTTTCCATTTTTTGTTTTCCTTGTATTTGAAAACATATCCAGATAGCCTTAAAAGACCGCGTGGCAGCTTCAGTTTCATTCGAGGTTTCTACGCATCAACTATCGCCGACTGTCGGCGTGAAAAGACAGACCCGCTGCCATAGTTTTAACTGGAAATGTGTTATATACCTACAGGGGAGGCTTCGCCACCAAACGAGCAGGCGCCAAGCGAAAAATACTAACGGGAGCAGGTTTGGCGGCCGGTCAGTGCTAGCCAAATAGACGCCTGCGCCGATACTGTAAGTGCCTACGTTGAAATATTTACCAGTCTGTAGTTTTGGTCGTTGATGTAGAGACTTCGAATCCTTAAGGTGTACCCTGAACTGGAAAAGGCGGGAATAAATCGCAACAGATTTTTGAATTATAAAACACTGGAAGAATATTACTCTTCTTCTAGTGTTAAGGACTTGCTGACAGCTAATGATAGCTCTGAAAGGTCAAAGGGTTTGTTGAGAATATTTTTAGTAAGCTGGTTGATAAGTTCGTTCTCATTATAGGTTTTTAGCGTTACATTTTCTTTAAAGCCGCTGGTCAATATTATTTTAATAGAGGGTGCTATGTTGTTAGTTTTAATAGCCAATTGATAGCCGTCCAGATCACTTGGCATTACTATATCAGTAAGTAATAAATCCACTCTTTGTTCGCTCTCTATAATAGAAAGTGCTTCTCGGGCGTTGCTTGTGGCAAGTACTTTATAGCCTAGTTGTTGAAGATAACTGGAAGTAGTTTCCAGCAATTCCTCTTCATCATCGACAACCAATATTGTATTGGTGCCAGTTAAGGCAGAAATCACTGGTTTAGTTGTTAGAGTTACAGATTTTTCAGTCCTTATGCGAGGTAGAAATAGTTGGATCTGTGTACCTTGCCCCAACTGAGTATCAACAATAATAAAACCACCGGACCTTTCGACAAAGCCATAAACCATGCTCAGTCCGAGTCCAGTACCTTTGCTAAATTCTTTGGTAGTGTAGAACGGTTGAAAACACTGTTCTTTCACTGCTTCTGTCATCCCTACGCCAGTGTCGCTAACGGATAACATGACATAATCACCGGTTTTTGCATGAGAGTGCAGCTGCAAAAAATCGTGATCCAATACTCTATTGCTTGTTTCTATGGATAACATTCCCCCTTCGGGCATAGCATCTCTTGCATTGAGTGATAGGTTGAGGATACTGTCTTCCAATTCACCAGGGTTAGCTTTTACCTTCCAAAGGTCATCAGCTAGCGTGATCTTCACCTCAATGGGCATAGATAGGGATTTGGATATCAAAACGTCCATATTAGCGATAGACGTATTTATCAAAATAGATTCGGTTTCCCCTGCTTTTTTCCTTGCAAAATGAAGCAGTTTTCGGGTCAATTCTGCAGCTCTATTAATGGCGGTTAGGGCTTTATCGATTCTTATTACTGCTGGATCATCCTTTTTCATCCCAGTATTAGCAAGCTCCAAATTGCCCATAGCTATTCCCAAAATATTATTAAAATCATGGGCAATACCGCCGGTGATATGACCTATAGCTTCCATCTTTTGAGCGTGTCGCAAGTTTTGTTCTGTTTGTCTCAATTCAGAAATGTCATCCTTCATTACTAAGTAATGGGTAATATTTTGTGATTCGTCTGTGATTGATGAGACCGCCGCCGCCTCCCAGAATTGAGAGCCATCTTTTCGGCGGCTGCATAATTCACCTCGCCATTTGCTCCCTGACTTAATCGACAGCCAAATGGCATGATAGTCTTGAGGTGATTTTTCGCCAAAACTTAAAGTATCGGACTTCTTTCCAGCGATATCCTGTAAATTGTAACCCGTAGAGTCCTCAAATTTCGGGTTGACATATTCAATGTGGCCGTTAACATCCATGATCAATATGGAGGCTGAGCTCTGCTCGACTGCCTGGGATAGTTTTTTTAATTTTAGTTCAGTCTCTTTTCGTTTCTCTTCATCCAGAATTAGGCTTTCTTTCATTTCGTTCATGGTATGGCAAATCAGATCAAATTCATCTTCTTTATCCTGCCGAGGTCGTTCCAATTCCAAAAATTCTTCCTTTCTATTTATGTCGAGAGTTGAGGCAAAAAACGCAATCTTGCTTAGGTGACGTGTTACTAGATAGTAAATTATTGACAACACGAACAGGGAGACTAAAAATGTCTTTAAGGTTTGTGCGATTAGAATTAACCAGAATTTATTGCCTAGACGTTCAATGACGCCGTCAAGATTAGATTCAATGCTAAGCTTACCGACTACAATGGAATTGTTTTCAACATCATGGGTGATAGAAGTATTGTAATCGCGAAAGTTAACATCTTTTCGTCGCTTTCCCAGATTGTAAATAGTACCGTCATTTATTTCCACGCTGACATAATTCACATCATCAAATTCCATTATGCCAGTCAGTATGCTGTTAATTTGTCTGTCGTTTAGGTACCAGATTGAGTTGCTTAAACTGTCGCGGTAACTTTTTTCAATTTGTACCATGCGATTTTCAATCATGATAGTTTGATGCTTATAATCGGAGTGCAGTTGGACCGCTGTGATAATTAGAGTAATAAAGGAACTAAATACTACAATATAGAGTAGTATTTTGTGGGCGATAACATTTTGTACAGAAGATAATGCCTTTTTTTCAAATAAGGGGGGGTTATGTTTTCTCATTAAACCACTAGTCAGCCTTCTATCTCAGTTATTGTGTTTACCAGTCTACTATTTTTATTGCTGGTGTTTTATTGACTGTCAATATACCGGTTTCTTATGCTATCAATCTTACCTTGATTATTGAGCTCCAAAAACTTTTCTCTCAGTCTATCGACAGATAATTTATTGTAATTCTTTTTCGATATTTGAATCCAAGGGGTTCTTTCATCAACGATAAATGGTATTCCCAAGATGGCTTGGTTTTCTGCGATAGATTTTTCAGCGATAAGAATCGGATCTAGCGGGCCGATGATGGCATCAACTCGTCTATGTTTAAGCATTTTCATACCTTGGACAAAATCAGTGGTGCTCTGGGTGTTTATTTCTGGATCACTGTCTATTTGGTCGCTAAATTTGGCCCCTCTCAAATAGGCAATCGTTTTTCCCTTTAAACTTTCAATTGACGTAATAGATGTTCCTTTTAAGCCTACAACCACTGTTTTTAACGTTGTTAAGGGGGCGATATAAATAACATACTCTTCAAGTTCTTGGTATTTGAACATGATCGTCAGATCAGTTTCGCCACTTTTCAGTTCGCTAACTATTCTTGCGTAGGGATAAACGAAATTGTTTGATTTGTAGCCAGACTCTTCGGTAAGTAAATTGGCAATGTCGTAGTAAATCCCTGAGGTTCCATTTTCATCTTGGATCCCATAAGGTGGTATTTCAATAGTACGTATTTCTATGGTTGTTTCTTCGTTAGCGCTAACACTTGTTAGCGTGTGAAAAAAAATAAAAATTATAAAGGCGTATATACTCGTTAATTTGCTCACAAACTACTCGTAGTTAGGGTTGTTTTTTGACAAGTTGAAGTAGTAACCTCGTAGGTGAACTACTGTCAGTAATTATGACTCACAAAAATATAGATGAATTTTTGGTGATGACAGCAGTAATGTTGTAAAGCGATCATTTTGAAATGGCTAGTAAATACACCGTTCATACAACATTAAGAGAATAAATACCATTTCATGGAAAATTGGCTGAAATAAAAGTACCCTCTGTCTTTGCCGTGATCGTTAAGCCAGAATATGAATGACTGCATAGACCAGTATCGACTAATTTGCAAGGAATGCAAGGAATGCAAGGAATGCAAGGAATACAAGGAATGCAAGGAGGTATTGTGCAATGAATATTCATTGCTTGGCAGTGGGAGGTTTGTCCAAAATCGTTTTTGGGCTTCTCTACAAATAGGGCTGTCCACCATTCCCTGGACATTTCCATGTCCTAACAAAAAGGCCACAACGGTCGTTAGTAGGTCGGCAGTGAAGTACCTTTGGCAAGAGTCTCCCGACGCCGGTAGTTATTACAAATCCATTGCTTTCTTGAAGGCGCTTGGTTTTTTACCTTCGACATGGGATTCTAACTGTCCGCAAGTGCACACCATACCCGTTCGGCAACGGGTCCGAAACTTCGATTTCGCAGGCGCACCATCAGCAGCGGAAGTTTGCTCGATGTGGGGATGCCGTCTACATCTAAAGTCATCAGGGAACGATTTTCCAGCTCACTTTTTATAAGATGCTCGGGCATCAAACCCCAACCTAATCCCGCTATAGTAAGTTCCTTTTTTGTAGCGTAGTCGTTCACGCTCCAGCTTCGTCCCCCGCTAATCACATTGAATGAAGTTTTAGGAACCTTTTTAGCGGTATCTCGTATGACAATCTGGGTGTATTGGCGAATGATGTTTTGCGGTATTGGACCACTAACTTCATGGGTGATATAACCGGGTGCACAAACATTCACAAAAGTGATCCGATCTATTGCCACAGTTTCGTGAATGTTTTCAATGCCGATGGCCGGCGCGATCGCGATGTCGGCATCGCCTTCGTCTAATCGTTCCAAAACTCCACCAAGAATCTCCGTTGACACCTTAAAGGCAGTATGAGGAAATGTGCCCATTACGGTCTTAATTTTCCCTAGAAGTTCAGGCAGCGGACTGATCCCGTTGATAACAATATGAAACTCTGATTCAACGCCTGCAGCCATCTGACACCCGAAGTTATGTAGGGTCTCAAATTGCTCTAATGTCGGGATTGCATGTTGATAAAAGGCCTGGCCGGAGGGCGTTAATTTTGGGCGGTAAGTGTCTCTATCGAATAATTTCATTTGAAACTCATCTTCCAGGGACTTAACCGCCATGCTTATTGTTGATTGAGTTTTCGATAGAGCCTTAGCGGCACCGCGAAAGCTACCGTGTTCAACCACCGCGGCAAACATTTTCAATTGTTCATTAGTCATAGATAACCTGTTTTGCTAAGTCGATCATTGTGATCAATATATATCATTATTAATTGATCATCTAGCTTGTTATATTGCCGCGGATTGTAAATGAACGACTAACCTTCCTCGCAGGAACACTGTTTCGGCTGAGGCAATATGCGAATTTTGGAGAGACTATGGACTTGCAGTTAGAAAACAAACTGGCCGTTGTTACGGGTAGTACCGCGGGTATTGGCTTGGCCATTGCGCGGCATTTATTGGACGAGGGCGCTCGTGTTATTATCAATGGTCGAACACAAGAAGCGGTAAGCAAGATCGTTGAGCAGCTATCTGTGAATACCAAAGGTGAGCTGATTGGGTTTGCTGGCGATATATCCCAGGCGCATGTTGCCGACCAACTTTTCGAAAAGCACCCAAACGTCGAAATTTTGATCAATAACATGTCTATCTATGAAAATATGCTGTTTGAAGACATATCCGATGATGAATGGCGGCGTTTCTTCGAGGTCAATGTTCTAAGCGGCGTCCGCCTTAGTCGTTTGTATCTGCCAACCATGAGAAAGAAGAACTGGGGACGTATCATTTTTATATCGAGTGAGAGTGCTGTGCATATTCCCGCCGAAATGGTCCACTACGGCATGACCAAGACCGCGCAACTCTCGATATCGAGAGGTATTGCTGAATCCGTAGCGGGAACGGGTATTACGGCAAACAGTGTTTTGGCCGGACCTACGATGACACGGGGAACAGAAACTATGATGTCTGCCCTTACAGAGGATGGTGCCCCGCCATCCGAAGAGCTAAAGAACAAGCTTATATCGGTAGGCCGTCCGACTTCATTGATTAAACGTTGGGCGCAGCCCAATGAAGTCGCGTCCATGGTCGCCTATCTTGCCAGTCCGCTCGCATCTGCGACAACGGGTGCCGCATTGCGAGCCGATGGTGGCGTAGTAAAAAGCGTTTTATAAAGTTGTTTTGTATTCGTAATTAGCAGTTTTTATTGATAAGTAGGATTTTTATGACAACGACTATTTCCAGCGAGCTAAAGCTGCCATGTGGGGCTGTTCTTCCAAATCGTCTGTGTAAAGCGGCGATGACAGAAGGTCTTGCCGATGAGATGAACCGCGCAACGGCCCGCCATGCCGTTTTATATGGGCGCTGGGCCCAAGGCGGAGCAGGCTTGCTAATTACTGGCAACGTACAGGTCGATCGCCGTTTCTTAGAGCGTGCTGGAAACGTGTCTATCGACAATGACGATGGCTTAGACGAATTACGCGCCTATGCTGCCGCTGGTTCTTCTGCGGGTAATCATATCTGGATGCAAATTAGTCACCCTGGACGCCAGGCTGGAATGGGGACAACCAAACAGTCGGTTGCCCCATCTGCCATTGCCTTAAATCTAGGTGGCGGTTTTGCGAAGCCGCGGGCCTTAACCAGTAAGGAAATAGAGAATGTTATCGAACGTTTCGCCTACGCGGCGAAAACAGCGAAAGATACAGGCTTCACTGGTGTGCAAATTCATAGTGCGCACGGCTACTTACTGAGCCAGTTTCTTTCGCCGTTGGCAAATCAACGAGACGACAAATGGGGCGGCTGCTTGGAAAATCGCGCGCGATTACTATTGTCTGTAGTCCGTGCAGTACGTGCGGTTGTCGGACCGGCTTTTCCGATTGGTTTAAAGCTTAATACCGCTGATTTCCAGCAGGGCGGTTTCGACGAAAAAGACAGTATGCAAGTGGTTGAGTGGCTAAACAATGAAGGCATTGATTTACTTGAACTCTCCGGTGGAACTTACGAGCAACCCGCCATGGGAGGCGTGGAAGGCGATGAAAAAAATCCGATTTTTAGAACGTCATCAAAAACAAAGGACCGCGAAGTATATTTTTTGGAGACAGCATCGAAATTTCAAAAAGTTGCAAAAATGCCGATTATGATTACCGGTGGCTTTCGTTCAAGGGACATAATGAATCATGTTATAGCCAACGGGGAGTGTGATGTCATCGGTCTCGCGCGTCCCTTGTGTGTAGACGCAGACGTACCTAATAAATTGATGAATGGGACATTAGAGAAAGCGGTAAGTTGGGAAACAAAAATCCCATTTGGTACTGGATTCTGGGGGACAGGTAGCCCCATCAAATTGCTAAAAATGATCAATACATGGGGAACTCAAGGGTGGTTTTGCTTGCAGATTATACGAATGTCGGAAAATCTCGAGCCTAACGTCAAGTTGGGCGTTTTGCGCGCATTAATCAACTACCAGTCATACGAAAAGTCCTGTGCAAATAAACGTCTAAACGCTACGCCGGGTATTGATAGCGGAAATTAATTGACGAAAAAATGAAAGCAGAGAACGATGTCGAAGCACGTATAGGATGCAGAGAAATGCGAAAAAATGAAAGGACTTTAGGCAGAATAAACACTATTTGTGCTTGTAATCTACTAGTCGTAACGTCCTCGAGGTACTCGACGCAATCGAGGAAGTCGTTTGCGCTAGATAATAACCAAGCCTGGTAATTGAGAGCCTGCATCATCTCAAGATCAATATGGGTACTTTCTTCGTCATTAGCTATAGGTACATTATTTTGCGGCAAAAAGCCGCTATGTACTCAATTACTAGTTCCCTACTAGTCCCTCACCGACATCGAAAAAGGGAGATGCTTCTCTCTTTTCATCTTGGATCAGCGAAATTCCTGCTGTCTACAAGCACAATACTGGTCCACCAATGTCATTAGCCGGCACCGACGGACGGCCAGCCATAGCGCTCGTCATTTCAATGCTAGAGGGAACAATATCGTGGCGCTGGGCAAGCAGATCAAAACCTTACTCAATGAGCAAGGTTTTAGCTGCTATGCCTATCCCAATGCTGTCACTTTCAGTATTGGAAGCCCTTCATCGATTGAACCCCGCGCCCTTTTAAGGGCTTCCAATCCAATTCACCGCCCGACTCACAACGGCATAGCGTCTGGAATACCTGAGTGCCAGCAATACCGTATTTATTCATGGCCGTGGCACATATTGTCTGTTTTTAGGCGTGTATTACCAAGTATATAGGTGGGCATACTTAATACAATGTCTGCGCAGGCCGGGATTGCACGAGCTGACAATGGAAAACCAAAAAGTAATCCTATCAGCGGATTATTGACTTTTCCGGAGGTCCACAATATCGGATTCATGCGGCTGCTATTGGTCGCTGGTCATCACGACTCACTGCATTAATGGCATCACTCTAAATAGGACGTTCCACGATGAAGAAAATTTCTCGCCGTAATTTTATGCTGGCCACCGGGGCGGGTATTGTTGCCGCCCCCGGCATTGCGGGCCTCATAATGGGTGAGCGCGGGGTAGAGGTCGACAGCGTTCGCAGCACTAGCCTGTGGACCACACAAGCACCCTCTTTGCCACAACAGCCGCGATTTGAAGGTGAACGCAAAGTGGACTTGGTGATTGTTGGTGGTGGCTATACCGGTTTGGCCTGCGCTTATTATGCGAAAAAATTCCGTCCAAACTGGTCCGTGATTGTTTTGGAGTCGCACACCATCGGTTCCGGTGCAAGCTCGAGAAACTCCGGCGCCGTTTCGGCAAAATACCAAGGCCTTGCGGAAAAAGACATGCCGCAGCGCGGCTTTGACCGACTGAGTCGGTTTATTGACGCTGAGAAAATCGACTGCAATTTCGGCCCCACCACTTTGCTCGAAATGTTGACCTCCAAGGAGGCGGCGCAAGCCGCAAGTGTTGATCCTGTTCATAATAAAAATTGGATTTCAGCAGCAGCGTTAAGGGAAAGAATCGGTACTGGATATTATACAGGCGCCATCGAAAACACAGACAGCTACACCGTTCACCCAGCGAAACTAGTGATCGGGCATGCGCAAGCCGCACTCGAGGTGGGTGTTGAACTTTTTGAACATTCGCCGGTGCTCGACATCGAGCACGGTAAGCCCGCTGAAATTTCCACACCCAGTGGCAAAATTCGCGCCGATAACGTTTGTATAGCGACCAATGCCTACACCCCACGCCTCGGCATGTTCAAGGCGTCTATGTACCCCTTACACCAATACACCCTAGCTACGCGCAGGCTGAGCAATCAAGAAATTACGGCCTTTGGTTTGGATCAATGGAACCTCAGATTCGAGGAGCATACGCTGCCTATCACCTTTTCGTTGACACCAAGCGGACACTTTTTTATCCGTATCGTACTGGGTTATGCCGGATTAGACTCATCTATATGGCCCGATCTCGCGGCTGCCCGCAGGCTGGCCGCGCACTTGTTTGAAAAACGCTACCCCGGGATCTCAAATATTGGACTGGAACACGGTTGGAGCGGCGTAACCGGGCACACGCTTTTAGGACAGCAAATCGCCGGTCCTATTGGCGATGGCAATATTCACGTCAGTGTTGCCTACAACGGGTCGGGCATCATGCCCTCCCACAACAATGGCTATTTAACGGCATGCCAGATCACCGGCCACAGTGATAGCGATACCCAATTTCTTTCAGGTACCTCTGGGCAAATTCTGGTGCCAAGCGGTTTTTATAGAAACTTGTTGTTGAAGCCTGGCTTAAGCCTGTTAGCTCCAGCATAACGTCGGGAAATATGAGTCGCGTTGATTTACTTCCCGCGCAGTACACTGGTTTAAGGATTTCCAATCATTATGAAAGAAAAAATAGAATTCAAATACTCGTTGGAAATTCTGGCAAGTGTCGCCGCCGTTGGCGGTGCCGTCACTGTATTGTTTACGTTCATAATCGGTAAGCACTACATTATTCCGACAATCCATTTAACCAATACGATCCTGATTGCCCATTTAGCCTACTTCGGTTTTCAGGATAAACGTTGGGCTAAATATGTTCTATTTTGGATTGCAACCGTGATTTCTATGCATATGTTTATGGGCTTATTCGTGGCACAAGTACCACGCGAAATCTTTGGCAACGCATTTCTGCCTATTTACGGCACGGTGTGCGTGATCTTCGGGGCGCTCGCTTGGAAATACGTAGCGTTTAACTGCCTGTTCAGACACCTTCCCAATGTTTCCCAAAACGCTCAACAACGGTTGTAGTGTACAACTTCCTAATAATCCAAATATATCATTTTAGACATTTTGCGAGCACGGCAGCATTGCGAGAGTAAAACTACCCGTGCCCGAATAGGAGTCAAGACCGATGAAAATAATTCTTGTAACAACTGGCGGAGCCGTTCTGCTCGCAATCGCATACCTAAGTCTATGGCCTGTCCCTATTGATCCCCAATCCTGGGACGCACCAAAGTCTGAAGGCTACGTAGGTGTGTTCGAACCCAATTCTGCGCTGGAGCAAATGCAGACGCTTTCAATGGGACGTTTTCACGGCCCCGAAGACGTCACCACTGATGGTGAATTCCTTTATGCCTCAACGGATGAAGCGAAGATCATTCGGATCGATCCCGTCACAAACGGTATCAAGGTCATCGCCGATCTAGGGGGAGAGCCTCTGGGTATTGAGCTAGGAAACGAGGGTGAACTTTTGGTCGCCAATACGCATCTTGGCCTTATGTCAGTCACGCTGGACGGTACAGTGACAACACTGACAGATAACATCAATGGGGATCCGATTATGTTCGCAGACGATGTAGATGTTGCACCCAATGGCATTATTTATTTTACCGATGCATCAACGCGATTCAGCCCCAAATCCGTTGGCTTAGATGGGGCAACGCTCGAAATTATGGAACACGGTCGCAGTGGTAGGGTTCTTTCGTACAACCCCGTCTCACAAAAAACAGCGGTTGTTCACTCCTCGCTGAGTTTTCCGAATGGTATTGCGGTGGCCGTTGACGGCCAATCAATTCTGGTGGCCGAAACTGGCGAGTATCTGATTAAACGTATCTGGATTGATGGTCCGCGAAAGGGTGAAAGTCAAAACCTTATCGAAAATCTGCCAGGTTTTCCGGACAATATCAATAATGGACCAAACGGGACATTTTTTATCGGTATTGTTGAGCCTCGTTCCGGTATCATCGATGAGAACGCGACAAAGCCCTGGA
>Ga0105355_10000921_pt1 | contig 27270 bp, 22 predicted proteins | sample GOMGulsemesocosm_2_FD_83508 | JGI IMG/M metagenome (GOLD analysis project Ga0105355, IMG submission 83508) | Methane-oxidizing microbial communities from mesocosms in the Gulf of Mexico - GOM9C Gulf of Mexico | ecosystem: Environmental > Aquatic > Marine > Cold seeps | place: Gulf of Mexico...
CCCTGTGTCAGGATAGTTGTCACCCCTAAGAAATCACCATTAATTGAGACGGGGGGCGGTAATTGAGCAAGAAGTGTCCAAATATTCGAGAGAGCGCCGAGAGGCCGTACTGAGGAAGCTGTTACCTCCTTACAACATGAGTGTGTCGGAAGTTGCCCAGCAGGAAGGCATGTCGGAACAAACCCTTTATAATTGGCGCAAACAAGCCAAATTAAAAGGAGTGCCTGTGCCGGGACCGAGTAAAATCTCAGATGATTGGTCGGGGGAAGCTAAGTTTGCAGTGGTGGTCGAGACTGCGACATTGAGTGAGGTGGAATTAAGTCAGTACTGTCGAGAAAAAGGCCTGTATCCCGAGCAAGTCAAAGCTTGGAAACAAGATTTTATAGATGGAGCCAACTTAAGCCCTGAACGCAAGCGCGAAGAAATGAAGCAGGCCAAGGCGGATAAGAAGCAGGTTCTCAAGCTTAAGAAAGAATTGCGCCGCAAAGATAAGGCGCTGGCGGAAGCCGCGGCGCTTCTGGTGTTAAGAAAAAAGCTCAATGCCTTTTACGAGGAAGATCCAGAGGACGATTAACCCCTCTGCGTGAAAGGCAGGAGCTTATCAAGTTTATTCGAGAAGCGGTTGCTGCCGGCAGTCGCTTGGGCCCGGCCTGCACAGAAACAGAGATCAGTCTGAGAACCTATCGCCGGTGGGTTCAAGTCGGTGTTCCGGTACAGTCTGATCGACGTTCGACGGCTGCCAGGCCAGAGCCCAAAAACAAGCTCAGCGATGGCGAGGTAAACGCTATTTTAGCGGTTTGTAACGAGCCGGAATATTCTAGCTTACCGCCCTCACAGATCGTACCGAAACTGGCTGACAAGGGTGTTTATATGGGGAGTGAGTCGAGTTTTTATCGGGTGTTACATGCCCATAGCCAGCTTCATCATCGAGGGCGAAGCCGTGCTGTAGAAAAGCGATCAGCGCCCACTAGCTACACGACAACCGCAGCCAATCAGTTGTGGAGCTGGGATATCACTTACTGCGCATCAACGGTGCGCGGACAGTATTACTATTTGTATTTGATAGAGGATATTTACAGCCGCAAGATTGTTGGCTGGGAAGTGCATGAGCGGGAAAGTGGTGAGTTAGCCGCTCAACTGTTACAGCGAGCGGTGATGCGGGAACAGTGCTTCCAGAAGCCGCTGGTGCTGCATTCCGACAACGGAGCGCCGATGAAATCAGTAACATTGAAAGCAAAAATGGAAGAGCTGTGCATCACAGGCTCGCACAGTCGTCCACGAGTGAGTAACGACAATCCATACTCTGAATCGCTGTTCCGCACGATGAAGTATTGTCCTCGCTGGCCGTCAGAAGGGTTTAAGAATTTACAGGCAGTCCGTGACTGGGTGAGCACGTTTGTGAGCTGGTACAACGAGGAGCATTGCCACAGCCGTATTGGCTTTGTAACGCCGTCACAGCGTCATCGTGGCCAGGATAAAGACATACTGAATAAGCGCAAAACGATCTATGCTCAGGCGAAAGCTAAAAACCCTCAGCGGTGGTCCGGTAAGACCAGGAACTGGGAGCATATTAAGGAAGTCGCGCTGAACCCAGGTCGGCCAGAGCAGGAGTGTGAAAAGGCTGCATAAAAAACGAGTGAATGGTGACAACTATCTTGAAAAACACCGCAACGACTACAACATAGACTAGTACCCTACGGTTGTTGACAACATCTCGCCTTTGGTGAGTGCATGAAGATACAGCAATTAGCCGCAGCGGTGCCCTAGTGACTATTGTAGAGCCGGTGACTTATTCACTACGTCCACCCAGATCAACGATATGAGCACGGCAGGCGCTACTTGCGCCACAATCACACTACCACTACCTTTTAAAGACAGAACCCACACTATAACCGCAGACAACGGCGAAAAGTTAACGTATCATGAAATAACAGTGCAGCGCTGTCAACAGATGTCATCATCTCACCAATACAGCTCATGAGAGTGAGATCTGAATGAATAAACCAGCAGTTTTCAGCACTGCTAATTGGCTAAGATACAGGCTTGAAAAAGGTGACACAAAGCTACGTGTGGCATAGAGAACAGTGAGCCGACTAAGTTCTCACCCACGGAAAGCCTTGGACGACAAAACCCGAGCCAGCTAATGTGCGATCAAAGGCTTGCGGCGGTGGTTTTTCATGCGATGCAGCTCAGATTAGAATCCGCGATATAAATAATTGGCTCAATACTGGAGTTCCTATGCTAAATAATAAAACAGTTTTAATTACTGGCGGAACAGGTTCATTTGGTAAAAAATTTATTGAAACTATTCTTGAACGCTACCCGCTAGTAAAAAAAATTATATTGTATTCACGAGACGAATTAAAGCAGTCTATTATTAAGCAAAAATACCCATCATTTGACTTCCCTCAACTTCGATTTTTTATTGGCGATGTAAGAGACAAATCTCGCCTTACTCAAGCATGTGAAGGCGTAGACGTAATTATCCACGCGGCTGCCATTAAACAGGTAGATACAGCTGAATATAATCCTACTGAATGTATCCGCACCAATGTTGATGGTGCTGAAAATGTTATTCACGCGGCCCTTTCATGTGGAGTGAACGACGTTGTTGCATTATCTACTGATAAAGCCTGTGCTCCAATTAACTTATATGGTGCTACAAAATTAGTTTCAGACAAACTATTTGCCGCAGCCAACAATATACGTGGATCAAAAGATATTAGGTTCAGTGTTGTCCGATATGGCAATGTTATGGGTTCCCGAGGATCAGTAATACCTTTCTTCCTCGACAAGAAAAATGATGGCGTATTACCTATTACGCATAAAGAAATGACACGATTCAATATTCCACTACAAGATGGCGTGAATATGGTCATGTATGCAATTGAACATCATATCGGTGGTGAAATTTTTGTCCCCAAAATTCCATCTTACAAAATCACCGATTTAGCTAATGCTATAGCACCAGAATGTGAAACTCGACTAGTCGGTATTCGCCCAGGAGAAAAACTACACGAAGAAATGATCACAGATACTGACTCTCTAAATACTATAGATCTGGGTCAGTATTATGCCATTTTACCATCTATTTCTTTTACGAATACAGAGTCTGATTATATTGAACACCATAAAGCAGTAAAGGTACCTTTCGGCTTTAAATACAATTCAGGCACTAATACCGAATGGGAAACAATCGAATCCCTAAGAGATCTCATTGTTGAACATGTAGATCCCAACTTCTCAGTTTAACTTTTTAAGAGATAGAACTATGATCCCTTATGGTAAACAAGAGATAACCCAGCAAGATATTGATGCCGTCGTTTGTGCTCTAACTTCGGACTTTTTGACTCAAGGCCCACAAGTTCCTTTATTCGAAAATTCTATTAAAAATGCGGTTAATGCTGAATATGCATTTGCCGTGAATTCAGCAACATCAGCTCTACACATTGCTTGTCTAGCTTTGGAGGTCGGAAAAGGGGATGTTGTTTGGACAACGCCCATAACTTTTGTAGCGTCTGCGAATTGTGCTTTGTACTGTGGCGCAGATGTGGATTTTGTTGATATTGACCCTAGAACATATAATTTAAGCCCTAAATCACTCGAAGAAAAGCTATCACATGCAAAGCAGAACAACTTGCCTTTACCCAAAGTAGTGATTCCTGTTCATTTGAGCGGGCAGCCATGTGAAATGGACAAAATCCATTCATTAGGTGTCGAGTATAATTTTTCCATTATTGAAGACGCATCGCATGCCATTGGCGGGAAGTATAAAAACAATCCCATTGGTAGCTGTGAATATAGTGACATAACCATTTTCAGTTTTCACCCTGTAAAAATTGTCACTACTGCTGAAGGTGGAGCAGCAACTACCAACAGCAAAAAACTGGCCTCCAAATTGGAACTTCTTCGAAGCCACGGAGTGACAAGAGATAGCTCGCTATTGAGTGGTGAAAGCCATGGAGATTGGTATTATGAGCAAATCGAGCTAGGCTTTAACTACAGAATGACAGAAATGCAAGCGGCGCTGGGTGTAAGCCAAATGTCACGTTTACATGATTTTGTCACGAAACGGAATGTCTTAGCTGCTACCTATGATAAATCTCTAAAGAACTTACCCTTGACAACTCCATTTCAAATCGAAAATTCGTACTCAGCTCGTCATCTATATGTCATCCGATTAAGGCTTGATGATATTTGCTTGTCTCGCAAAGAAGTTTTCGACCAGCTTCGAGAAAGCGGCATTGGCGTAAATTTACATTATATCCCTGTTCATACACAGCCATATTACAAAAACTTAGGTTTCAAAAGGGGCCAATTTCCGGTGGCTGAAAGCTATTACAGCGATGCCATTAGCATTCCCTTGTTCCATGTAATGACAAATGAACAGCAATATGAAGTGATTGATGTATTGAGTGCGATTTTATGCAAAAAGTAGTATGTCTAATTCAAGCTAGAACAAACTCTAGCCGATTACCTGCTAAAGTTTTACTTCCGATAGGAGGTGTTCCCCTAATAGTTCTTGCTGCTAGACGAGCTGCCAACAAGGGAATCGAAGTGAAAGTTGTAACTTCTGTGGAAAACAGTGATGACTATCTATGCAGCATATTGAGCGAGTATTCTATTTCCTATTATAGAGGTAGTTTAATCAATACATTGGAAAGGTTCGTATCAGCGGTAGAGGACGCGGATGACGACACCATCATCATTAGACTTACTGGAGATAATGTTGTGCCTGACGGCGATTTTTTACAGGAAATGGTTTGTGCATTTAGGCAGAAATCCTCGCAATACATTAGCTCTAGTGGCGAAGGAACTGGACTTCCTTACGGCTTCTCAGTTGAAGTAACGGAATTACAGCATCTTAAGGAAGCTAACAACAATACTGTATCAGCATTTGACTTGGAGCACGTCACTCCGTACGTTAAGAGAAAGTTCGGTGATAACTTGTACTGTAAGTATTCTAATCTCAGCCTCGAAAGAAAACGCTGCACAATAGACACACTCGATGATTATCTATATATGGCCCAGGTTTTCCAAAAAATAACTGACCCCATCAATGAATCTGCTTTTGAAATTGTTGAACAATTGGAATAAATGAAAGATATAGAACTAAAAAATCTAGTCATTGGTGGCGCACAACTTGGCCTACGCTATGGAATCAACAATAGTCATGGCAGGCTCAATGACGTTGAAACACATAGCCTATTGAGCGTTGCTGACTCTAATGGTATTGAATATATTGATACGGCAAGAGATTATGGTGAGAGCGAAAAAAAGATCGGTGATACATTAAGGAAATTACCTAAATCGTCCCTTAAAGTAATAACTAAATTTAATATCGGAAAGTACGTTACCAGTGAAGCGTCTGTAGCCGAAATCAATAAAATAGTTGACAGGCAATTGGGCTGTTCTCTAAAAGCTTTAGATCTACCTAAATTGGATGTTGCATTATTACATAGAGTAAGAGATATCACTGCTTTTGGAAATGCCGTACTAAATAAGCTCACCTCCTTAAAAGAAGAAGGAACAATTAGATGTTTAGGCGCATCCGTACAATCACCTGAAGAAATGTTGTTTGCTCTTAACTATCTAGATATAGAATTTATACAAATGCCCTATAACATACTAGATCATCGGTGGGATTTATCGATCAAGAAATTGACCGAAATAAAAAAGAATCGGCAAGTTAATATTCATATTAGAAGTGTCTATTTACAAGGGTTACTATTATCCTCTTCTCCTGAACATTTCGCTAAAGCTAACGTTGCATGTAGTTTGGAAATCACCAATTGGCTGAATAATACAACGGAGAAACTGAATCGGGAGAGTATTGCCGATTTATGCGTTGCATACGCAAGATCACTACCGTGGGCAGATGCATTGGTTATAGGAATGGACTCAGTGGAACAACTACGAAACAACATTGGCTTATTTTCAAATGACAAAATTGACCAAGACGGGATCAGGGAAATTACTTCTACAAGGCCAATAGTGGGCAGCAGTACATTAGATCCCTCTAAGTGGAAATTACTATGAATTTTGAACTATTTTCATTGAGCAAAAAAGTTGCTTTTGTAACAGGAGGAACAGGGCACCTAGGGACAGAAATTTGCAAAGGGCTCGCTGCTGCTGGAGCGCATGTCATCATTCAAGGGAGAGATAAGACTAAAGTTAATACGCTAGTGGATTATCTTTTCCAGAATGGTTATTCCGCAGAAGGAGCCATATTTGACTTATTAGATGAGCATTCGTTACTTAGTTATTTCAGTGAAAGACAAATTGATAAATTGAATATACTTGTTAATAATGCCTATAGTGGGACTGGTGATACCATCGCAACAGCGACCGACGATAATTATAGAGAAAGCTATGAAATAGGGCTGGTAGCCGTTCAAAAACTGTTTAAAATCTGCGAACCTTCGTTGGCAAAAGCACATGAAAATGACAATTTAGCTAGCTGTATTAATATAGCATCAATGTATGGTGTTGTTGTCCCAGATCAGGGTATCTACGACTCACCAAAGGGAACTAACCCTCCCTATTATGGCGCAACTAAAGCAGCATTAATACATTGGACGAAATATGCTGCCAACGAATTTGGGAGGAAAGGCATCCGAGTAAACTGTATCTCACCAGGGCCGTTTCCAAATGACGCTATACAATTGAATAGCCCGGGTTTTATTTCAAAGTTGGAAGAAAAGGTACCATTAAGTAGAGTTGGGCAGGCCGAAGAACTGAAAGGTGCCATTATATTTTTGGCCTCTAATGCTTCATCTTATGTCACAGGAATTAATCTACAAATAGATGGTGGCTGGACATGTCAGTAATAGCAACGTATGTGCATTCTTCACAAAATGTTACTAACGACCTTATCGCGCGTAAGCTGACCGTTGAAAATGTAGTACGAGGAAAATATAACTAATAGAAAAATCTTGATCATTTATTCAATACAATAAAGAGTCATCATTTAGTACTCTAACTATTTCTCTGTAAGCGATAAACAGGTCCCGTTAAGCTATTAGTGCATCGTCTCTCGAATGGGGAAATCATCACTCAATGTATTCGAAAAAACGATATAGAAGGCTGACTGAGATGTCTTATATCGTTTATTTTGCACTCCGAAACACGCTTTACTTTTTCCTACAGGATTATCCAATCACCATCATTGTCCAGATTCTTCATTGTTTTTTCTATGATTGGCTGTAAGTCCTCAGGAGTCTTATTATTGCAGGCAAGATTCTCGACATGTTTTTTTGAAAACTCAACCTTTTCGTTATTTGCATCCAGATACCATCTAGGAATTCGTGGTTTGAACAGTTTTTCAATATCACCGAGCCCGTCAATAGGTGTTTGTAATTTTTTGACTTCGCTTCCTTCAAGAAAGAACACATTTTGGTCATGCTGACAAATCATAACGTAATCATGTTGTTTTGCTAGGTCATCAAAAGCTTTAACACTTGCTCCAAAGTATCTCGCGTTTATATCAAAGTATATATTAGGGTTGTACTCAATCACACTTGCAGTCGAAGGTGAAATAAGTTGGTTGGTTTCGATTACTATTAATCTGGGCCTAAATGATGTAAATATTTCCTTCAGTAGATAGTAGTCGTTACCATCGATATCGATAGACAGAAAATCAAATCCCGAGGGCACATCATATTTATTAAAAAGTTCCACGATATTTTCGGCTGTAAGATAATGTTTGTGTAAGTTAATACTAGGTTCGTCAAATTTTCCATCTAATAACAGTCCATGCCAACCAGATTCTTTCCTTAATTTACAAGTATTAGACAGATGACAGCCATCCCAGGCTCCAAACTCAACATAGAATTTACTGCCCTCCCCTATTTCGGAAAAAACCTTCTCAACAATTCCATCCTCGCCATTTTCACAATAAATAGTTTCTGCGAATTCGTTTAGGCCCGAACGACTCCAGTTAATTCTGTAGTCTTCGTATATCTTGGTACAGGCTTCAACTGTAATAAGCTCTGATGTTTTCATAATTGGTCCCTCCTCTGGGATCTGTAAGAAAGTATATAACAATTGATTGGCCGCATAGGAACATCTTTCACTTTCTAGTTTCGCCTTCCGTATCTCCAAACCTAAATACAATAGCGTCACATGACTGGACAGAACAATGGCCCACCGCAGGTAATCTCTTGGCGCTCCTCCGGCAAGAGACTAAGTGCCGACTAAACAGTACAATCGATTTTCTGCAGTAGAGAACCCCCAACGCAGGTAGTAATTATCAATGGATTTGGCCGGCTAGCTATTGCTAACGCAATGAGTATAAGCCAATCAAGCACAAGTAGAATAGCAAGCAGGAAAAGAGAGGCTGATGGCTCTTTTAGTTACATAATTTCAAAAATGCCTTCATCTTCCAGTTTCTCAGCCAACTCGACTAAATCCAGCGCATTTTCATTAATCTTATTGGCAATTTCTATTAGATTCATAGTCCCATCAGCATATGCTATCAAATTCATCATTGCCGCTACTTTCGCTTTCGTCCCTTTAGTTGAGATCGTTGGGTACAAACCTCGCTTACCCAACTGCGGCTCTCCCAAAACTCTAGTCTTATATACCCTGTTAGATTCGAGTAACATTAAACATTTTCTTACGACATCAAAGCCACCTTCTAGGCCTTCTTTTGAAATGTAATCGAGGTTGTCTAGTGATGTATGATATTCAGGGTACTCTCCATATTTCGAGCGCATTAAATCACAAACAGGTAAATCAATCCCTGGCGCACAATACTGCCTCTCGTCGCTGCCTCTATCCAAAAATGAATAGGTTAAGAAATTAGCACTGTGATATTTCAAAACATGTTTTGCAACGTCATCTGCTAGCGTATTACCATACCTAGATTCGAGCATAGAGTAAGAGTTATTATCTCCGATACAAGTTAATACAAATCCTGCATCAACCACTTGCTTTAGATATTCATGATGCTTATCAAGGTACATTAGAGATCCAATGGTCTCTGGAATGAATAGAACCCTATAGGTATATCTTCTCTTTTTGAGGCTTTTTAGCCAATCTAATATGGCTGTTGTCACTACTGGACCAGACAGCTCGTTATTTCCCATAGAGGGGTGGCAAATATAAGTAGAAATTAAAATCTCTCTGTCTTCTTCTCCCTCAAGAATAACCTCTCCATAACTGAGGCTACCTGATTCTAACGAGCTATCGATAAATACTTCATACTCACCATCAGCCAATTGCTCCCGTTCGTTCTCAGAAAGGCAAAACCCCCATCGCCTACTATAATAAGAAGTAATGTAAGGGATCGCATCTGGCTGCTCGGGTAACGAATATAGATGCTTTTGTAATTCCTTCAGATTCATGGTCATGTGAACAGGTTCTGAGTAACCAACTAGGTGTAAATTACACACTGAAAAGTCAACGATCTTTTTGCCATGTTTGTCTTTTATCCAAGCATCAACAACATTCCATTCATCGGGGACAACCCAATCGAAAGCCTTAGTCCCACTCGGAACTTCCTTAACGGTAAGCTCGGGTACAATCTTTTTAATCAATCGTAGAGTTTTCCTATTCCCCTCACCTGATAAACTTCGATTTATAGGGAAAAGTTCAGCTGCCATTGCGTACATATCTACCGTTGCTTTCATCTCACTCCTCACTAAAACTATCCGCATCCAAGCTCACAGATAACTACTATTAAGACTTAGATCGTTTTACTTGTTCATTTCTCATAATATGGAGTTACCGCGTAGATAAATCCTGCGCCAACTGACGCAAATAGTATTTTTTTTCCTTTTGAGAACATACCCTTTTTGAAGGCTTCATATATAACAGTGCCTAAAGAGGCTTCAGCGGTATTACCCAAGGCTTGCACATTGTTAATTGTTTTACTTTTTGGCACTTTTAGCTTGGCCATGCAGTAGTTGATCAGATTTAAGTTGGCTTGATGAAAAAGTACTAGGTCCACTTCATCAACCGTCCACCCCAGATCATCCAAGGAATTACGAATTATTTTGGGAAGCTCGACAACAACTTCTTTCCAAACACCAAGCCCGGTATGTTCGTAAAAAAGAGTCGGTTTATTTGTTTCTAATAGCTTCGGCGAGAATGGAAAGCTAGAACCTCCAGCCCTAAGCCGTACTAGCTCATAATTTTTAGTATTACTTTTAAAGTAACTAGGTAAAAAACCGGAATCTGCTGGACTTAAATCTTTTCCCATAATAACTGCAGATGCAGCATCACCAAAAAAATATGCACTATTTTCATCATTGGGATCAACAAATGGAGATTGCTTAGCGATCCCAACAACCGCAATAAATTTTAGCTTGTCATTTGCTATAAGCAATGATCGTGCATTTTCAAATGCGACTTGCATCCCTGCACAATTTGCCATAACGTCTTGAGCTATCCCACAATTTAGACCCAGCGTTTTAACTAATTTTAAAGCCGTATTGGGGTATAGGTAATCTCCTGTGAAAGTGGCGACTATAACCCCATCAATATCACTCTTATCAAGCCTGCCAAGCTCAATGGCTTCGAGCAAGGCCTTGTGCCCCATACCAGAAGCCGTCTCATCCCCAGCGAGATGACGCTTTTCAATCCCCGTCTTTTTAACAATATTATCGGATTCTATTCCTAAGCGTTTAGCAACTTCCTCAGTTTTCTCAAAAAGCGGAGGAATATATCGCCCACTCCCAATAATTTTAATTCCCATTTTGACTCTCTCGAATATATTTCCATTTTTCGTTGTACATCAACTCGTCTTTTACTGTTGTTCTATCACCATGACCTGGGAAAATTACCGTATGTGGTAGAAAATTATCTTCTATGTTCTTTACAAATTCAAAAAACTCGTTCTTATTCTCTCTCGAATTTGCCAAGGTTATCTTTAGATTATGATTAAGCGCCAAGTCGCCAGTGATAACAAATTCCTTATTATGGGAATACAAAAAACAACTTCCCTTAGTGTGGCCTCCGGCATGCTCTATAGACAATCCGAATGAATCTAGACACTTCAATAAAATATTGCTAAACCGGGACAACTTAGGCTTTATCAATTTTTCCTTGAGAATGAGAGCCGAATACATTGGCGCTTTCGATACCTCACCAAATTCTTTTTCATGAATAAATAGTTCTTCTACTAATCCACTTTCGATAATATCCGCCGCGGCACCAATATGATCAAAATGCCCGTGAGTCGAAAGCATAAATCGTAGTACTAATGACTTACTATCCAAATAGTCAAGAATGGCATTGGCATTGCTGACAGGATCTACTAATATTGCCTCACTCTCTTTCTGAACAATAAAACAATTGGTTTGTATCCGATTTAATAAAAGCTGATGTATCTTCAAATTGTCATTTTGATAAATTAGCACTTCATCAAACCCCACCTAAATAAATTGTTTGACCACCGATGTCTTTATGACCAGATCCAAGAAACTCCAACGCAGAAACGATTTGATCAAACTCTGCAAACTGTTTGTGCGGGATCAAATTCAGAATTTTCTCCGAATTATCCGTTAACACCTGTTCAAGCATGCCGCTGGGATAAGCAGATATACCAAGATTATTCACGTGTATTCCGAATTGATGTCCTTCCTTATTCAGAACTTTCGAAAAAGCCTCTAGGCCACTTTTCGTAGCTGCATAAACAGAATCCCCTACAACTGAGAGTTTGGGAGCCATAGAGGTAATATTAATAATCTGACCGCCTTTCGAAGCGATCATTTTCCTAAAAACAACTTTACTTAGAAGAATGGGGGCCTTTAAGTTTACATCTATCATTCTACTAATATCTTGTGGCTTCAATATCCCAACCGGAAGAGATGTTAAAACAGCAGCATTATTTATCAGCACATCAATATTTTTATGATTCTTTACTATCTTCCGAATAGTTGACAGCGTTTCGTCTTCATTTGCCAAGTCACAATTGTAATGGATTATATCCGCGTCCATCTCGGGACTCTGCGTTCGTGATATACCAATAATAGTATTTTCTTGGCTCCAATAATTAGCTAATGCTAATCCCAACCCCCTAGAAACTCCTGTGATTAATAACGTTTTATCCTTCACGGGATATTTTCGAAAGAACCAGCGAAGCAAGACTTTCAGCATTTTCGAATGGAGTTTTTCCCACGATAATAGAATCCTCATCGATTACTTGTATTTCTTTGTCAAGTTTCTCGAGAACGTGTTCTTCAACACTAACTATAAGCCCCACAAGATCCAAGGAATCAATTGAACTTCCACTACCAAAAATGATGGTGCTTTTGTCAATTACACTATCGTCCAGTTCATTTTCCTTATAAATGCTACTAAGCTCACCCAAAATGTAATCAATTATTTCTTCTTTGTTCATTCAACTATCCTCCGATAACATATGTTTTTTTGCGCAGTAATATGGATTATCACGTAAAGCTTTAAGGAAATTATCATGTGTTGATTTTATGTCAAATGCAAACAAGTTCGCACCATTTAAATTTTCTCTAATTACAAGTTTTTCGCTAACAAAGTGACTCCAAACCTTATCCCATTCATTATCGTATACATGACTTCTTGATATTTCACGAGCATACATCTTATATGTATTACAGAGCTTCTTCCCATTTCTATCAAATACGTCACCTTCAAAATCTTTGTATGATCGATAAGGGACTTGAGCAATTTCTTCTGTGTGATGTAAAAAAGTTGCCCCACCAATAAACTCAGTCACCAAACCGATATTAATAGCTTCCGATTCATACAATAAGTCATAAGGTGAGCCATCGCCAAAAGACGATAAGTTTTTACAAGATAAAAATTGCTCTGACTCTTTCCCAGAGACTGACAATGAATGAAATGGATGTATTGTTCTCTCAGTCCCTTCCTGCTTTCGGAAATACTCCGAAAGGGCCCCTACTTCGCTTTTTGAATTATTATAGTCCCATACTCTGGACTCACCAAAAGAAAAAGTAAACGCTGGCATCAAGATCGTGGCATCTGGTCCCAAGACATCATGCAAACAGCTCATGACCCCTCTGACACCTCCTTCAACTAGCCCGAACTTAAGCATCGAGCTGTGAACGACATAAATGTGATTCCTTGTCGTCCTCAAGTTTTTTAGGCTTGACTTTAGCTCAAGAAGAGATGTTTTTTTCATTAAACTCGCACTTTTTTAAATCTATCATTTACGAAATTTTCCCACTTAAACAAAAATTGACTAGGGACCTTGTATCTTTCCAATTTCGACAAACAATAGGGTCTTAATAACTTTTTAATTTCATGTTTTTCTACACCTTCATTCAGTAAAATATACGCTACCACTATCTGTCCGAGAAGCACATGCTTTTTGGCTTTAACAAAAACATCAGCAACATAATCGAGTTCCTGAATGCAATTTTCAACTTCACTTGGGTAAACTTTTAGCCCACCGACATTGATTATATCTGTTTCACGACCTAATATTCTAATATACTTATCTTTCTCTTCAACAATGTCGTTAGTACAAAACCAGTCGTCCGATGCCTTTTCTAGCAGAGCGCCGCCATCAACAAACAAAACCTTCCCAAGTAAGTTCGATTTAGTTTTTATCCACAATATCTCTTCAACAATTTTGGTTTCGACGCCATCATCAGTGATCTGAAACCACAACGAGTCATTAGATTGCGATTTTATCTGGAACACACCTGTCTCTGACAATCCATATGTTTGCTTGAAAACACAACCTGGCAGAACCGAATTCAGTTGCTTTAAAACGACTTCATTCATGACCTCAGTTCCGTAACTAATGATATTCAGAGACGATAAGTCATATTTATTATGTGCATTCTCTATAAGCATTTGAGATAAAAAACTTGGTGTTGTTGGCAATAGTTCGACATTATACTCTTCAATTGCCTTGCACACTAAATCGACTTTCCTGCTTTCTATGTTAATCGCAGTTCCTCCACGAAACAGCAAGAATAGAATCGTATTGATCCCTCCCATATGGTCAAATAACAAAAAGCAAATAGCACTAATTGGGGGTTTTAACTCAAGGTATCGATAACAAAGCGAATCCATATCGTGAACAATAGCTTTAGGAACCCCTGTACTTCCAGAAGTGAATACAACCAATCCGCCAGCCTGCCTAGGTAATATTGACTTCCACTGTGGACAAGCAGACTCTGAGTCTTCTTTGTGAATCAGCTCATTTTCATAAGTATCATACACAAAATCCACTTGTAACTTATCTACATATTCCCCCAACTTAAAATATGCTTCTTTAGTTAATGGAATCACAGTCGATTTTCTTAATGTAAGTGCAATAAGACTCGCAATTGCTATTAAGGAAAACTCACCAATAATAACAACAACATGCTTACTTCCAATACAGTTATCTTCGAAGTAAAGCTCTTGCTTTTCCACTTCAGCAGTTAGATCTCCATAACTGTATTCCTTGTTATTAGAAACTATTGCGATACGTTCGGAAAACTGACTTAGCCGTTTTCTTAATACATCAAACATATTACTACTCGCTAATTTTTTTCCTACAGAGGGCTCCGTAGTTAACCTCAACACTTTTCCCCTTCCATAAACTACGTGGGACAACATGGCCAACCGGCAGTAGCCTCTCAGTAATGATTTCTAAGCCAGATTCGTTTATCTGATCTTGAATAGATTCCACCGAGTCGTAGAGATAAATGTGATCAATTGAGGGAGCATTTGCACATGTGGTTAAAAATACGACCCCATTGTTACCGATCAAATCAACAACGCATTTCATCATTTCAAGAGGATCTTCTAAATGCTCTAAAACTTCGTTAATAACAACAAGGTCATAACTACAAATCCCCTTATAATCTCGAATATCTTGATGATGAAAGCTAACGTCAACATTACTTCCTACAAAATGCTTTACTACTTTTTTACTCAGATCTAGCGATATCGAGCTAATATCTACCACATCGAAATGTGCTGCTTCAAATGTCTTGAGCGACTCGACCAAGTGCAAACCATGACCAGGCCCAATCTCCAAATAATTTGTTATTTCTTCGCTTTCCTGAAGCTCACCAATGGTTTCGATAAAGTAGTCAAACAGGCCGTAATGATTCTTCCAGAGAAATTGAGACATAGCGAGACCATAGACCATTGCCTCCATTTCATGCTTTGAGTGATATACCCTGTCCGCCACCTCTGCAAATGAGTTTGAACTATACTTGCCAGTTTTTTTGAATTTAATTTGTTCCAAAACCATATCTTTACATAGCTTTATATAACAATCTGCAATTTTCTCGGCTGAGATATTGTATTCTTCCATTAACGTTTCAAACCCAACAGAAAAACTATTCGTTCTGGCCCAAAAAACGCTATCCCTACTGGCCAATTCATTTTTTATCATTTTTTTCTGGAATACATTCTTACTCTGAATAATACGAATAATTTCTAGAAATATGTCGTCTTTGTATTTTCCAATAACCATTTCTTCACCAATACTATCCCGTTAACGAAGCAATACGCTGACTTGATAAACCGACTTCCATTTTACAAAAATCCACCACAAGCCACTGAAAAACAATAAGGAAATAAGACCTTGCTACATTGTAATACGATATTCTCCAAGATGCTAAAATTTGTAGCTAGGCATGCATTCGAAGCCTTGGAAGCTAACATCATACCACTAGCCTCACTTCGTAACACGTTCATCTGGGTGTTATCCAGAGGCCTATTTACGCAACAACCCTGGCATGCTATCAGTACAATCACGTAGATAGTAACGCGAAATATGCGCTATATCATCTCGGTCAAACGTATCACACATGAATGACGGTTGACCTTTACATATTGCAATCACTAGCCCTCTTGATAAGTGCCTGCCGGCTTTCACTGATAGTGTTCCATATCAACTAGTTACAGGGTGAAAAGTTAACTCGGGCCCAGCCAGCGAGGTTACCTTCCGAGATGAGTTAACACGAAAGTCGCTCAAAAGAATATTGCCGTGGAACATACAACCAATCCTCGTATCGGCGAAAATTACGGAAACTGCAAAGATTTTCATAGTCATACGTAATTGAATAATAACGAGTTAACCATGGACTGACCGATAAAGCACTGCCTGGAAAAACCTAACGGGCGTCGCATAATTTGAAAGCAAGCGACAGGAAAATCCGACCGCGTATAGGGGGTCAATTAGCGACCAGAGAGCATCGTAACTATTCGAGCCTATTGGCGATGGCTGCCGAACAGCGAAAGTGGCACTAGTAACGCTCTTCGTCATCGGCGTTGGGGCACTGCCAGTCATCCCCCTCGTAGGCTATTCGTTGTCCTGACTACAAACAGTCATGCAACATTAGCTGCCAGGCCGTTATCAAAATGCCGCTTTTATTCCAACGGCCTAGTTCTATCCAATAGATAAAATAATGCTCCCCTATTTTTCGATTCTACTTTGGAGGAATTCTTGCGATGCTCTAGTCTCAGTCAACGTTTGCAAGGGGCTTGCTGTAGTGGCTACAGCTTCCGCAACAATATTCAGTTGCAGATTAAACTTGATGCCGTCATTTTAAATAAATCCAACTGGCGCATACGGCATCAGTGTAAAACAAACTATTTTCTTATAAAATCACCGAATCAGTTGTGACTTACTCAACTAACAGCCTTTTCCTGAAGATAAGAAAGAATCAATTCAAAGCTTATCAACTCAACAGCCTCATCATCGCTAAATTCTATCTCAAACTCCTCTTCTAATGCGACAACTAAATGCATATGATTTACAGAATCCCATGACTCTATCGTCTCAACATTACTTTTAGGAGTAATTTCTTCTTTTCCAATTTCAAATACTGTTGCCAGTATATCCTTTAAATTCTCTTCCAAACTATTCATCAATTGCCTACCCTTATAGTATTGATATGGTCACTGCTAAATGGCGCCATATCTAAGATATTACCATAATATTTGTCCGTATCGTTGCCATTTGTATCTACGCATAATTTAAAACCTACTTTAGCCAGGAAATTTTTTGCTAGGGAGTTTTTCTTCGAGGGAACAAACTCAGCCTCAATCACCTTGACATCATAATTATCTCTTAAAGTATTTGCACAATGTTGCAAGAAGCAATACTCAAGGTCTCGCTGTATAACTCGACAACTCATTAGAAAAGTATCCAGAAAAGCAACGTTTTTCTTGTCGAAATTGAAAATCGCCACATTGGTAATCCCTAGATCACCAAATTTGTCTTTCACGCGCATTGAAAAAATCACATGGTTATCAGATTTTATAAAACTTTCAATATTGAGAGTAGTATATCTAATCGTACGTAAATTAAATTGATTCGTTTTTTGAGTAAGCTGAGCGATACGTTCTAGCTGGGTTTCCTCCTTTTCAAAAAACTCCACAGATGTTTGTAGTGTTTTAAGAAATGTGGATATATCCTCAAAGTCCTCCGAACTTTTTTGTCGTGAAAAATCGTCTTTGTATAGGGTTTGTTTTCTTTCGTCTTCTTTTGTTTTTTGTGGAAGGTAAAATAGGTTTTCGCTATTCCAAATATGGGAAAGTTCTGAGGGGTTCTTGGGGGTCTGGATAACATCTAAATCAGGTATAAACTCTTGAATCAAGCTACATTCAACATCACTATCATCAACGAAAACAAAATTATTCATCCCCAATCTCAGCTGTGACGAGATTTCCATTACACTCATATATTTCTTGTTCCAGTTAGCTTTAATAACTACAAAGTGTTCTCTCTTAAGCAAGCAATTGGGATGATTTTCAAGAACAGCAAGAACATCTTCTTCATTATTTTTACTGCAAATTGCTAGCAATATCCCTTGCTTGTATAAACTCAATAAATAACTTTGAAACTCGAAATACGCGACACCTGGGTATTCATTGGGATCTAGCGCTATTCCATCCAATCCGTCTTCACCAACAACACCGCCCCAGAGGGTGTTATCACAATCCAAAATAATACACTTTTTTGAATGGCCATAATGAGAGGATATAATGGTGCTTATTTCTCGAGCTAAAGAAGCTAGTAGTGGAGACTTAAACGGGGCTTTGTTTTTGTACCAAAGCCTATCATCAATGGAGTTTTTGTTGCCAACAAACCCTACCATCTTACTTAACTCAACAAGAAAGAACTCTTTCGAATTACTTTGAATATATTCTGATAGCTCTAAATTCAGCTTGTTTACTTTTTTGTCCAGAGTATCCCCAGTGCTATTTTTCATAAGGTTTACTGCTGGAAGAAAAAAGTCTGTAACAATAACAGGGACCTTAATGGCTTTCTTCACCAAATCTAATATCTTCATTAGCTCCAACAAAATGATGTTTAAATCCCACTCATTGAGGGAAAAATCTTTGACAAAAATACGAAGATCAAGACTCAGAACAACAAAATCAGGCGAGAATTCATGTAACTTTGACTTCTCATTCAACAATGTTTGAACAACTGCATTAAAGTCACTAAATTCAACAACTGGAGAGATACTTTTTTTGTAAAGGTAGTAGGATTGAAACGATTCAATGCCATTTAAGGTGTAATTCGTTAGGAAAAAGGTTTTTACATTATTTTCGTAATCGACCTTTTCTTTAAAACAATTGACAGCCTTTTGAACATAGATTCGTTTTTGTTCTTCCTGGGGAAACTCTTGGAACATTGACAGCATCATCAGGACACCCCACCATTTACCTTTAACACCTGACCAGTGACATGACTTGAAGCATCATCCGTAAGAAAAACAACTGTTTTAGCTATTTCTTCCGGTTCTGCCAACTTACCCAAGGGGGTTTTCATTTTCAACATCATCAACTGCCTTTCCGGAATATCTAATGTTAGATCTGTTTCTGTAAAACCAGGGGCGACAGTATTTATACGAACGCCTTTTCTTCCGAGAATATTAACTAAGTTTCTAGTTAATAAGTGAACACACCCTTTACCTAAGTTATAACCGAACCATTTGTCTGGAGGATCATCAACCACAACACTTCCCAAATTAACAACACATCCGCCGCCACTTTTTTCAAACAACGGCACTGCCTCTTTAATAGCTATAAAAATGGATTTAATATGCGGCATGAACTGCCCTTTAAGCGAATCCCAGTCTAACTCAAGCGCATCAGCCTCGCGTATTGATGGGGAAGCATTATTTACCAATATATCTAATCGGTTGTGCTTCAATGTTATTTCTGAAAATATTCGTTTTATTGATTCAGAATTAAACACATCCCCCTTGATAATTTCACCGCTACCACCGGCCTTAATTATTTTCCCCAACACCTCTAAAGCTCTGCTTTCGGAATTATTGTAATTAACATAGACAAAATGACCTTTCGCGCCTAATTGGGAAGCTATTTCAGCGCCGATCCCTCTAGATGCACCTGTAACCAAAGCAACTGTTTGAGAAGGTATTTCTGCCACACTACCCTTAATATTATTTCCAGACGCTGGCCACCTTACGACGGCTTCTCCGCGAATAACCGGGCGATTTAGTTGATTTTTTATACTTATCGATAAAGTAATAAGCCTATTGCCAATATGGGTTCTTTTTATTTCGGTAAAAATATCAATTTGATCGCTTACTCGTACCGGTGCCAAAAACTCTAACTTTTGAGATACCCACAATGCCCCTGGCCCAGGAAGGTGTTTTCCAATTACAGTCGATATAAAGGAGGCTGTTAACATACCATGGGCAACAGGATACTTTACTTGTGTTTCTTTGGTGAATTCTGAGTCAACATGCATCGGATTATCATCACCGGTAAGATCAACAAATCTTGCCACATCATGATCGGTAATTCTGTGAGTAAATGTGACTGACTGCCCTACATAGAAATCTGTAATATCAAGCACGTTCATAGCCTCCGCTGTAGTTGTAAAATTAAATTCAAAGGCGGTGTATTTTTGCACTTATTATGCCACAGACCATAATAAATTGTATTACTTTACCCCTAAGAACCGTAGTTATTCCGCGCTAGCTTATTTCCTTCAATTACCTTTCCAACAACGTATTTAATGTGACTAATAGTCAACCATTCCTGTAATCGGGATCTGAGTTGATAGTTATATATATCCGATTGTACAATTTGAATACTAATGAACCCGCTACGGGTAAAAGCATATAATGGTAACGGGGTAAATCACCCAATAATCGCTCCCTTTCGTAACAACAATAGTTTTCTCAAAACCCTACAATCTTCCCGTTCACCGACTATAGGGGTTCTCATTACTCGCCCCAATGGCAATGCACTCAGCGATATCGAAGCGCATAACGTAGAACTCGAACGATAGTTATAACTCGGAAAATACACTCGGGCGACTCACTAACTCAGGATTTTTCTACTACAGCCCAATAGGGCTTTCGGGAGAATCGTCGCGAGCATGATACCTCCACGGGACAAGATATCGAGTGATTATTTACGACGCGCTCTTGCCATCCATCAACCGGCAACCGGCAACCGGCAACCGGCAACCTAGAAAAATGAAACCCCATCCTGACAAGATAACGGATTGGTTTAGTTTCACTAGATCATGCTATGAATAACTCACGGAGCCCTAGTGGTGAGTATGTTTTTGTGACGCTAACAGTCCATTAGATGATCGCTGGCTACCAGACATTCGGGGCTATCGTAATGACATAGACGTTCGGAAGGAACGCTATTTCATGTAATTCGATTGGCCTGTGAAAGCACAAAAGTACCACACGATGCTGCCCAAAATCGGTTCTCCGTAATCAACCGGACCTTATTGTGATCAGCGAAAAAGCAGGTATTTTTGAAACGTTTTACAGACGCCTAAAAGGCTAGTCGCACATCGAGAAAGGCAAGTGGGACGATAGATCTATCATTACAGGCGCAGTCACTGATCAAGCTGACGATATCTCCGCAACTAGTCTACGGCCCTCTGTTACCTGATGAACAGTCCCTTAAATCACTAAATGAAACCCGGAAAAACACCCGCGGAGAATGAAAGCATGTGGGTAGCACGAGGTAATCGCACGCTAGCGATGCCTCCTTATTTTTCTGCGCCCGCTCCGAAGAACAACAGGACAGCAGGGTGAATTTGGGGCTCCGGAAAAAATCGCGCTGTAAATTAGTCGATGCAAAAAGGCGGCTGGAGGCAGCAAGATACGATCGCCATATGCGTTATTGCCTTGAGTAAGGTAATAACGTTCTACGTTGTTGAACGAGCGATTAAGGACTTTCGTCAACAGACCGAACCGTGTAGGGGCAACCACGAAGACAGCGCGTACTAAATGATATCAAACAGTGTCTGGAAAAGGGCCTAGCCTCCACGAACACTAAAATGCACAGTACTATCCAGCACACATGAACCAGATACCGCGACTAATGGGGTATTACGAGTGTAGTCGACTAGTTTTTTGGAAATACACTTGCATAACATATTGTTTGGCTTTTCCTGATCAGGCGGAAAAAGTGATTTTCCCGGTACAAGCGACAGCCAAAGCCAGTGCTACATGCTACCGTCTCGAGGAAACCGCTAGGCAATGGACTAGAACTCTAGCAATATTTACGCGAAGTTCTGGAAATCCCCTAATACATATACCTTAGAAGAACGAGAGTGGCTACTTGGAATATTCGGGGAAACGCGAAATAGCAGGCTGTATGCACAGGCGGAGAAATTGGCGTATATCCTGCTCTAAAGAAAGGCAAAAATCAGACCAACTGGGCCCGGCAGAGCCAACTATTGTTAGTTACCTGAAGTGAAAGGCAGGCTTTCGAGCAGACCGTCGAGAAAGCTACCGCTGCCTTGCAGGCTGCTAACGATACGTTCCATGGCAATGTATTGGTAGGTCAAGCGCTCTTGATAAGCGGAAATACGGCGATCCAGCTGGCTCTGATCATCGTCTAAGTCGTCAATGCGTTGATCGATACCGTCTTCGCGGTTGCTAATAAGCCCGGCACTGCTTAAAAAACTGTCCAGTAACTGACTCATTTCGACACCAAAGCCCTGGGAAAAAGTCACTGTCGAGGCGACTGCGCCCTCTTTAACCCTGAAATTCAAACCGTAGGCATCGCTGTCTAGCTTGGGTAATAATACATTCCCGACGCCAAAACCCGTGTCGCCACCGACAGTACCCGCCACGTCTTTACCGGCACTGGACACACCAAGGGCAAGGCCCAGATCACCGGCATCAACACCGACATTAGTGACCGATACTGTGGATTCGGTACCGTAGCGTATAGAGACAATATCAAAACCCGAGGTGACGGTATTGAAACTCACTTCGACATCGGCTCCGGCGGCCTGTAGGGCGGTGTCGGCGTTAATCCTAGATTGCAGTTCCGCCGCCAATTCATCGTTGCTATACGTACCCGGGGCAATGGAAATAGTATTTGAACTGGTGCCATTAACGCTGATGGTGAAGTCGTAATTAGTGCCGGTACCCGCAGCCGGACCGCCGGCATCCAAGCCCAAATCAGAGGCCGCCAATCCCAACGGCACGAATGTCGAAACGTTCGACTCGGTGCCTAGCAATCGCGAACTAATCACAAATTGACTGCCATCGTGAACCACATCGACCTCGGCGCCAGCGCCCGACAGTGCACTATCGGCATTGATCTGGCTCTGCATTTCAGCGGCCAGATCATCGAATGAGGCATAGGTACCAGGGGTTAGAGAGACTGTGCCGGAGCTAACCCCATCAACCACTATAGTAAAATCATAATCATTGGCGCCACCGGTACCGGGAATGTCAGTGGCAACGCCCAAATCCTGACCCAAATCGTCGGCGTTAATCCCAACAGCGGTCATATCGATACTGCTAGCAACACCAGTAGTGCCGGACGTGACCACAAAGTGGTCAGTATCGTAGCTAACAGTAACAGCGCTGATGTTGGCGTCGCCGTTAATCGCTGTTTGCCAGGCGGCTGCCATATCATCATAAGAAGCATAGTCGGCAACGGGCAGGCTGATATTGGCCGCGGAGGCGATACCATCGACCACCATTGTATAATCATAGTCCGTTGCACCGGCTCCCGCGGTGGCCAAATTGAGCGGTATTATCGTACTCGGAACATGCCCGATCTGACTACCAGCCACAGGCAGCAAGTCGGTTAGGGCAAGAGCGGGGATGCCTCCGCTAAAGCTGCCCACGGTGGGGGCCACAGCTAATTCTGCCAATAGCGCACCATCTACTGCGACCCCGGCCAAATCACCTTGTTCCGGGGGCTGACTGATAACCACCTCGTAGGAGCCAGGCACGGTATTTACGCCGTAACCCGATACCACTACCTTATCTGACGAACTAATAGCCTCTGGTGCAAACAGGCTCTTAACCAACTCAAAATTGTCATCAAAAGCGGTGCGAAAGTCGTCTTCGTCAATTTCGAGGCCACCGTCCCGGGCGGTGCGAATACCGACATTGGTCAGTGCGTTATAATCGCCCTGAACTCCGGACACAGCGTTGGCAATGTTATTGCGCATACCGGCTATTAGGCTGTTAACTGTGGTGTCACGGTACAAACTGCCGTATTCGTTCGTTTCGTCATCGAGACCGGTTAGCGCTTCTATTTCTTCGCTCAGGGTATTGTAGGCGTCGACAAAAGCGCGCACCGAATCCTCGGCAGCGGCCTTATCGTCGAAGATGGTAATCGTCATTACCTCCCCCGGCGCCGCCTTAGCCAAGTTAAAGGAGAAACCCTCGATGATGTCGTCGATGGCATTACTGCTGCGACTGACGGCAAAACCATTGACGATTAGTTCGGCATCAACCCCCGGTTGATTCTGGGTCAGCTGCTGATTGAGGGCACCGGCACCAAAGGCAAATTGCGACAAACCGCTGCCGTCAATGTTGTCCGCCGCGGGACCGCCCTCATCAACGGTGATTTCAAGTTGATTGCTAGCGCCAGAAGGGGCTGTTATAACCAGCCGAAAATTGTCGCCGTCGTTGATCACACTGGCCTGCACGCCCATATCGGCGTCATTAATCGCATCGCGCAAACCATTAAGGGAGTTGTTGGAGTCGTCGATGGTAATGGTTTTGGCTTCGACATCGGCATCGACGGTGAAATTATCGGTAGTGCCATCCCATTGCCCAAAGCGCAGGGTCAAAGTGCCTTTGCCAACCGCATCGGAGCCATCGGTGAAGCTGGACTGGGTGACCAGCGACTGCGCTTGAGCAATTTTTTCCACCGAAAAGGTATAGTCACCGGCGGGCGCGTTGTCTTCCAGCGAGGAGGGAATCAGCGCTTCGCTATCGCTAAAGGTGGCGCTCTTGGCATTAAAACTCTCGGGGTCACCCAGGGCGTCTACCGCATCTTGGAAGATCGCCAAAGCGCTGCGTATAAGGCCAAAACCGGAAATCTGTGATTCCAGTTTTTCCCGGGAGCTGTCGATGGTGCCCTGCTTCGGCGCTTTTTCAATCTCTACCAGCTGCTCGACCAACGCCTTAGTGTCGATGCCTGAACCGGCTCCCAGTGCGCTGATAATGTTTTGCATGATAGACGATCTCGCTGTGGTGGAGGCAAGGCGGTGCTGGAGTAATAGTAGCCGCAACAAGCGGTGCAACTAATACCTCACACCCTACCACTATATCGGCCGCAAAGCGGCAAACCTTACCGCTGGCTAAGACCGTATAGTAGCAAAAAATAGCTTATAGTAATATTGCCGCTATAGGCAAACACTGGCCGTTTACCTTAGCAATATCACTCAAAATTCTATATAAGTAGAATAAATGCAAAAAGCGCGCCACTGGCACGCTTCTCGGTTTAACCATCGCCGTAGCGATGTCAATCGGCTTCCAGAATTAGCCCTGAGCACTGATAAGCTGAATGGGTTGATCGTCTTTAACCGATCTCGCCAGGTCAAGAAAGACTTCCTCGGGCATTTGACGAATCAAATCACCGCTCACTCTATCCAACACCTTAACAACTGTGTGCCCCGTGCCTTCATCCACGCTAAAGTGTAAATCACGCTGCTCTTTTTGAATATACTCATTCATTTCGGCAACCACTTCAGCAATATTTTCTCGTTCAGAAACCGCTTTTACAACAACCTCGGCGCGGGCCTCAGCTGTTGCTTTGTCGGGCACTGTAGCCTCTGTCGGAGGCTGAGCACCCTTAGTGACCTTGGCCTGTGCTTCCAGCGTCGGGCCACCTTGATGTGATGCTCTAATTTCATTCATACAACAACCTCTTTAGGTTTATGGGGCGGCATCATGCCTCCCCGTTACACTAAACCACTATTAACGAAGCAGTGACAACACTTGCTGTGGTGCCGCATTGGCCTGAGCTAGCATAGCAGACGCTGCCTGCTGCAATACCTGAGACCGAGACAGATTGGCCGTTTCCGCGGCAAAGTCTGCATCGACAATCCGCGACCGCGCCGCCGCCGTGTTCTCTGATATGTTCATCAGGTTACTCACGGTGAAATCCAGCCGGTTACTGACCGCACCCAACTCAGAACGTGTGGCGTTAATGGTTTCCAGCGCCTGATCGATTGACTCGATCGCATCCTGGGCACCGGTGGCGGTAGCAATACTAATACTGGACAAGGCTGAACCAGTAACGGTCGCGCTCAGATCAGTATTCAGATTACTCAAACCGGTCGCGGTAATACCGTTGGCGGTGAGCTCCAGGCTTATCGGCGCATCGTTGGCGGAGTCTAGTTTCAGACGGGCCTCGATGAGCACCGTATCATCGGACAAAGAGCCATTGTCATTGGCGTCAGTAAAGGCAACACCTAGGGCATTGGCGCTTTGCAGGCCGTTGGCATCACCCACTTCCAGCGTAATAACCGACGAACTAGACAATGCCAACTGACCATTGCTATCCACCGCGGCGGTAACACCGGTGTTGCCCTGGGCGTTGTTAATATCTGTCACAATCTGCTCTAGATCAGTCAAATCCGACAAGGTCACTTGAGAGTTATTGATCGAGATACTACCGGCCGAGATCACGGTGGTTACTTCGGGGGTAGCATTAGCTACGCCTGTGAGTCCCAGCGCTGCAACAATTCCCGTAGTGTTAGCCAGAGTAATTGGAGTGGAGGAGAACATGTGTAAATCACCGTCGTTGTCCGTGTAGGCAGTAACACCGTGCGTGCTTGTAGTCGCGTTAATTTTACCCGCAATAATCTGATCCGTATCACCCGAAGCAATCGTGACAGAAGCACCGTTGATCAACAATGCACCCGTATTAGCAGTATTAATAGTAATGCCACCACCAGTATTGGCAAGTTCAACAGAATTACTGGCATCGTGGGTAAAGGAGTCCGTCGATACGATCGAGGCGGTCACCCCGGTCTCGTCAGACAGTGCATTGATGGCATCAACCTTGCCCGCCAAACCCTGGGTACTGGTCACCGAAGCCACAGAACTGCCGTTAATGATCAAGTCACCGGTACTTAACGCTATTGCCTGTTCGGTCGCGCCATCAAGACCCTCACTCAATACCTGTCCGGCACCGGCAATTTCTCTAAAGCCCAATGCTTTTAGTTGGGCGTCGGTACCATTGGCGCCACTGGTAATGGTGATAGCGCTGCCATCGTCGGAGCTCAGGCCGATACTGCCCTGATAGGTACCATTAGCAATACCTGCCGCCGTACCGAGACCCGCGGTTTGAATAGCACCCCCACTGTCATTGCTCAGCACCAGATTGCCGTCGTTGCTAATAGAGGCCTGAATAGTGCCGCCGGTCTTGTCATTAATCGCCGCCGCCAAGCTAGCCAAATCGGTGGTCTCAGAGGTATCGATCGTATAGGCAATTGCGGCACCTCCGTCGGTATCAGACAACGTTAGCGTAACCCCAGTGGTAACACCCGTACCGGAAGCACCTTCTATGACGTTAAATCCGGTAGCGGTTATGCCATCAACATTGGTATTGATATCGTCGATAAGTGTATCGATATTTGTATTATTAACGAGATTGGTGAAGCTGCTCAGTCCTTGACCGTTAATCACTACATCGCCATCACCCAGGGCAATCGCACCTGCACCGGAAGATATTTTAGCACCGGTAATATCTGAGGACGTAGAACCCAAGCCCAGACTATCCGCACTCATCGCATCAATGCTGAAACTAACCGTTTGATTAGCTTCAGAACCAATTTGCAGAGCAACATCACCCAGCGAGCCGTCTAGCAATTTTTTTCCGTTAAAAGAGGTAGTTTCAGAAATACGATCCAATTCTGAAACCAGTTGCTGCATTTCCGCATCGAGTGTGGTGCGGTCACCGGCTTCGTAGATGCCGTTAGCAGACTGGATGCTCAGTTCGCGCATGCGCTGTAATATGTTTGTTGACTCGTCCAGCGCTCCTTCCGCCGTTTGAATCAATGAAATACCGTCGTTGGCATTGGCCACCGCACGG
>Ga0105355_10000926_pt1 | contig 27210 bp, 20 predicted proteins | sample GOMGulsemesocosm_2_FD_83508 | JGI IMG/M metagenome (GOLD analysis project Ga0105355, IMG submission 83508) | Methane-oxidizing microbial communities from mesocosms in the Gulf of Mexico - GOM9C Gulf of Mexico | ecosystem: Environmental > Aquatic > Marine > Cold seeps | place: Gulf of Mexico...
GTAGGTAATAATGGCATAGGGTGCAATTTCTATCATACCCATAACGTATTGCGCCACGTACAGTGCTGCGGCGCCAATAGCCGCTCCGCCGATATTCTCAATGAAGGTAACCGTAATCAGCAGCCGGGCATAGGGGTTTTTCCAAACATCCTTAGCCGCGCCAAGGATGCCGCTAGCAGGAGTTTTGGCCACTGATTGAGTTTCTTTAAGCTTCCATACCGCAATGACGGTTAGACAGATAAGTGCGAAACCCGCGTACATGGCAAGCTGAGGAGCCAATACCCGCACCTGCTCGGGATCAGCAGACTCTACCGAAGTCAACCAGCCCAAAGTGAGCAGGGCAAATATACCTCCAACCACGATGCCTGACTGGCGTATGCCATAGAGCTTATTACGCTCAAAATAGTCTTTCGACAGCTCAGCACCCCAGGATAGTTGCGGCACCATGATGGCGGTCATAGACGTGTAGAAAGCAAACACCGCAACACCCATCCAGATGGCCGTCGCTGATTTGCTGAGGGATACGGGACTGGCAAACAACATGTAGTAAGCAACAGCAGCCGGTATAGCGCCCGCGAGAATCCAGCTGCGACGCCTTCCAAATTTGAGCTTTGTTATGTCGCTCAAATAGCCGACTAGGGGATCGGTGATAGCATCCCAAATCCGCGACAGACCAAAGATGGTGCCCATGATGGCTGGCGCGATGAGCAATACATCTGTGGAGTACTTCATCACATACAGGCCCAGCAGAGTCAGCATGTAACCCGCTGCTGCAGAAGGCAGCGAGTAGAGCACCATGTCGCGGTTACTCAAAGAAACGTGGGGGTCTGCCGTCATAGGGTTATGGCTTCCTTTTTATTTTAAAAACGGTCTACCATGCGCAGCATTACAGCTCAACTGATGCGGTCATTAGTTGAGCTGTTCGAAACACATTATGCGTGTTGTGAGATCTGACCCCCGAAAACCACTTGTTGGGTTTTTTTAATCGTCGAAGCCCATAAAAACAGCGGCTTCATCTACTGCTTTGCGCACAGAAACCACAGCATTTGCCGGGAACTCGTCATCGGGCCAACCGAGCGCAACTGCTTTCATAATAACCTGGTCTTCAGCAATACCGGCGTGCTCACGCACCACGGGTGATTGCATAATGCCCTGGCTATTAATAACTGCTCCAAGCCCTCGAGACCAAGCGGCATTGACCAGCGCCGTTGTCACTGCACCACAATCAAAGGCGGTGTCATCGCTGTCCGCCAGCTTTCGGTCATACGTTACAATGACACAAACCGGCGCGTCGAACTGACGAAAGCCGCGCAATACCCAATCTTGCCGCGCGTCTTTATCTTCCCTGGCAATGCCCATAGCTGTGAACAATTGCTTTGCTACTCCGACCTGTCGATCCCGGTGCTGGCCTTCAAATGCTTGTCCGATTCGAAATTCGCGCGAATGCGGTACCCCGGCAAGGTTTCGCTCGGTGTTTCCCGCACGGATAAGGTCTAGCGGCTCGCCTGATAGTACATAGAAATTCCAAGGCTGCGTATTCATAGACGATGGCGCGCGCATCGCTAGCTCAAGAATTTCCTTTATCAACGCTTTGGGAACAGGCTCGGGTTTATACCCTCGGATACTGCGGCGGCCGAGAATTACATCATCAAATAGCATTGTCATTGTTCATTATCTCCAATCCAGGGGCCTGAGATCAGACCTCATATTACATAGTTTGTCTAAGTCGCTAAGGTTGCGGCAAGAGCTTATACGAGTGTTGGTCGAGCCGTCCAGTAGTTTAAATATATGCAATATAATGGCCGGCAAAAAAAACGTACCGAGGCCAGAGAGGCGATTTTTTACCATTTCCCACCGCTAGCCCATTGCCATCCTAACTACGGGACGGCATTGATATCAAACAACGGTATAAATTCCTTGAGCCCAGCAATGACTGTTATGCAGGGAGCATTTATGCTTGGTGTATGTTTTTAAGTCTTCGGTCAAAGGCCTGGTTAAGATTGGAATACTAAATCCAAAATCTAGCGGGGGCGGGGCGTCCAGTTTATTGAGAGAAAATTGTATTCTGATCCTTAATGCCCATTTGCCCCCTTCCCAGCTGACCTGCAAACAATCCCTCAGTGCGCATCACCTCTGCCCCAAAAGCTCCCCCGCGATGCACACACGACCACTCTGGGGCTCTCAATTAGTTACACTTGGAGGAAGTAGCCGAGGGCGGTCTCGTGGGGCTGATCCAGCTTACCCCGCGACCAAATTACCTGAAGTCATTGGGTCATTCCCTAAGAATATTTCCCTCAGGCACAAAAAAGCCCCACAAATCGATGATCTACAGGGCTTCTTCGATAAATATGGCTCCGACTATTGGGATCGAAGCAACGACAACAACGCCAACTGAGACAGTTTAAATCGGTTGGCTAAGCGCAATTTTTGCTTCTCACGGTTTAGTCAATAATCACTTTAGACTGCAGCGACATCTACTGAAAGCAAAGCACTATCGCATTTTTTGAGAGATAAGGCATTCAATATTTGTCATAGATTATGTGCGGCCAGAATTTAGGAATGACATCTTGATGGACAGTGGATAACCCACTATTCTATCCCAGCAAGTTAAGTTGACAATGCCGTTTGTTATAGTACTCGTTGATCGTTTTACCTGATATATCTGCTACATTTGATCAACTAATATTCGCTTTTGAATCTGTTTTTACTGTTTTTCGAATCAAGGAATTCGCATGAAAGTAATAAAAATTGCCGTCTCCATATTTATCCTAGTCGCCCTGCTAGTAGCCTGGTTTGCACCTATAGGACCACTGCCGGGAATTCGCATTGGAGGCACACCCACCGAAGTTCCAGCACAATGGCAAGATACATCGGGTATTCATGAAATAAGGCTGGAGGCACCGGGTACCATTCCACGGGTTGTTATCATCTGGGTCGTTCAGGTTGATGGTGTTTTGCATGTTGTCGGGTCTGATGATAGTGGCTGGACGCAGATGTTAGGGGCGCAGAGCACAGTCAGAGTCAGGATTGAAGAACAAACCTATACTCTTATGGCAAAGAGAGTGACGAAGAATTACGAAAAAATAGTAACAGCCTATGGCGACAAATACCGCCCAAACTATCCAGATATTGTTGCAGGGTTTCCGTCTTTGGAGGAGACCGCAAGTTCTACGGCGGTATTTCGGCTTGAATAATAGGGTATAGCCAAGTTAACTAGCCGTAACTGATAGAATTGGCGGATGAATACATAACAACGCCACGGATCCTCGGCTAGGCGCCCCACCAGATATCATTAGCTATGCATTCTGGCTGTACTATTGATTCAATCTAAGCCATAGCGGGGATGCCGGCGACTGATTGAAGATCTCCTTGCAGAACGAGGTATCACTGTTAACAGGGAAGCAATCCGTCTCTGGTGTATAAAATTTGGAGCTATATACGCTCGGCGGTTGAAGCGCAAGCACAGAGGCTACAGTGACACCTTCTACATCGATGAAGTATTTAAGCTTGAAACAAGCGCCGCTGGAGAAGATTTTTCTTGTCGCGACGACCATCAGCAATCACCCTAGCATATACATGCTGAGCAATAACTCGGTAGCTGACACGGTAGGGCCTAAAATAGATTTCCTGATGTTCGCGCAAACCAACAGCCAATAACTCATTCAGATAAGCACTGTGCTCTGGGTTGTCAGTAGGGCTCAAGAAGGCTTCCTCTACCTTGTCGAGAACGAAAACAGCCTTGCCTGAGCAAAAATTTCTTGTCAATGAGGCGCTAGCCATGAGCGATGGCTGGCTAGTAATCGATAGCGGTATGATCGCCGTAATCGCTTAGATCAGCGTCGTGTGGCACGTCGCTCTCTAAGTTTTTGTAGGAGGTTTCTGTGTCTATTTGCATCTTTAAGCTAGTGTGTCTTCGTTTCTCGGGTTCTAACAGCATTTCATACGCGTGCATGAACGTATTGGGGTTTATATTGCCACCCAGCATGGTTTCAAAAAACCGGATGTAAATATCAGGTCCGCTATTTTTAAAGGCGATCGCCTTAAAAACTGTATGGAAGTCATCCTCAATGCTGGGTAACCAGCCTTCGATTCGAAGACGTACTTCGGCACTGCATTTGGTCAAGATGGCTTCAGTGGCCTCGCTGAATTCATTGACAAAAACATCGGGTTTGTCGCGGTAGGTTAGAAGAAGCGATTTTAAATCATCATAATTTTTATGGGCGATGGAGTGACGTTTCATCAGTGTTTCAAATACGGATAACTGAACATCCGCTTTTATAGACTGTTCATCTTTCTCGTAGGTATCAATATCGGACAAGGGGTTTTTAAACGTCCTCGCCATTTCGTTTAACAACTTAATGTTGAGCTGTTCGGACAGCAGCAACTCATGAATCGAAGCGATGTCTTTGTGTTCGTTGTCGCTGTATTGGTAGTTGCTCAACAATATGCCTCGATCCGCTTCGCCGCCATGCGCCTTAAATAAGCTGTCTACACTCTCCCAGCCCTTGCGAAAACAGATAATGACCGAATCTTCTAACAGGATCTTTCTTGCTTTTAGGGTGTCGCCGCCACTGAGTTTCAACAGCCCAAGTGTCGTTACGCCCAGCACAATAGAACAAGACTTTTTGAGGTCATGACCGATAATGGGGGAGAAGAAGCTCTTAGCAATTTTTAACGACATATCGACTAGGTTGCTTTCTATGGTCGATATTTGTGCCTGCGTCAGCAATCCATCTTCAACGGCATCATTGATCGTCAACAATAAAAAGGGTCTCGTTCTGACTTTATCAAGATTCATCTGTCATTCTCTTTTTATAGTGGCTCGAACATATCGTCAGTATCGTTACTGATATCGCCAATCCTGATGTTATTAGCTTGGGCTTTAAGAATAGCTTCGATTTCCTCAAAGTCACCGTTTTTAGAGGTAGTAAGAATATCTTCATAAATGGAGGCGTTAAGCGACTTTATCCTCAGTAGTAATTCTTCATCACTGCCAGAAACCGGCTCTTCGGTATGGTCGATAGTATCAAAATCAAGCCCAATAAAAGGGAGCGAGAGATACAGAATGCCCGTCTCGGAGTGAATGATGGCATCGAGTATTGCAGATTGCCTTTCTTCGTCATCCATTTGCGTAAGGAATAGTTGAGACAGCATTGATTTCACTGAATATTGGGCAGTAAACGCACTTTTTTCAAATTCATGCTGCCAATACGAAGGCTCTACATCGAGCATTTTACTGATGGTTTCTGGGTCCATCAACCATGCCGCTATCGACGGGACGGTTGCGTCGAATTCTCTCAATATTTTGGCGACACTCATGATATCTAGTTCAGAAATAACAGCGATCATGGTTTGATCGCCGTCAGTAGAGGCAATATCCTCCAGAATATCACCGCCACCGCGACCACTTTCATGGGTAATGGCAATGACCTTCTCGGCTAAAATGGCTATTTCTTGGCTCAAAATAAAATCCTGTCAATGTTTGTGGGCGTTAAAATTCACTAACTTCATCTTCATCTGGACCTTGGCCCCGATCTTGAAACTCGTAGTCATCGTGTTCTTCAGGTTCATCAGCCTCTTCAGGCTCCGCTGCCTCAGCGTGAAACTCTTCCAGAATCGCGTCTGATTGATAAAAACAGAGCAGCACAAAGGCCATTTTTAATGATTGCTGGTGTTCATCGATTAGCGTTGAGAGTAATTCCCGGTAACTCTTGTGGATGTTGACGCAGGTTTTGACCTCATCCCACGCAGGCTCCGAATGTAGGCTTAGTGCCAATAACTTGGCACAATCGAGCTTGACCACAAACAGCAAACACATGGCGAGTTGATCGGGCATGCCGGCTAAATAGCTGGGTGTCTTGTTTAGCTGAGTCAATAAACTTTGCACATAGTTTCTAAATAAATCGGGATCTTCGGGGTCTTCATAAGATGCGATATTCTCAATCAGCATTTGATAGTCGTCAGCCAAATAGGCGGGTACAAAAACGGTCTTAGCCATGATACCTCTTAAGTATTTAGTACTCGGTGCCAATAGGATTGAGTGAACGCCTTAGGGTTCATCACCTCGGTGTATTCCTGTTCAATGTATGCCTTGCGTTTCTTGGGGTCAGATATAACGCTGTACGACTGCTGAATTTTTTGAAAGCGTTCAACGGCATCGTCTGATTTATTTCTATCGGGGTGATACTTTGCGGCTAAACGTCGGTAGGCCTTCTTAATATCATCGTGCGAGGCTGTTTTTTCAACCTCCATTACTTCAAAATAGTCCAAATTCATCTCCACAATATCGCATTGGGTATACATTGTTTGGCAGAAAATATTAGGCAGCGTTTCGTCTATTGCCGAAAACCGAGGCTAATGTCGTGGCTGAAATACGGGTTTACTGCATAGAAGCCTTGGCGCCCGCTGAGTCGCTTCAAAGGGCTGGGCTTCAATCGGGACAGAGGATTAAGACGGTCTAGATTGAGTCGAGTATCCTTTTCCATCTTCCTGCCTCGATATTGGCGCGATTATGAATGAAGGCGGCTTCAGTGTCGACTATAGTCGGGTAACTTGATGATATGTGGACATCTCGTTCCCTGGATTGGAGTAAATGCCTGCCAAAGTGAGTGACGCCGTCGCTACGTTGACCATCAATACGCCTGAGCCCCACACCGAAACGTGCTCATTAATAGCAGTCTGTAGGTCTCGTCACGTTGAATACCCTTAGGTGTCGTCAGCCAATCAAGGACTAATATAAGTGAGCTTAATAGCCAGTGGATGATGCGCATAGTGGAACCTTGTCTGTAGTATTTGAATAGGTGATTAGGGTGCCGCCGAGTTACCTGTCGTACAGGCAGTAGAGCGCTTTACTTATTAGGCGGCGGGAAAAGCATATCGGTCGTCCGCTGGTAACCTTTATACTCAGGCCGCTTCAGCACTGAAAAATGTTCCGACGGTATCGCCCCCGTATGAAACACCAGCGTGCTGTACATATTGCAAGAGGCAAACAGTAGTCCGGCGACCAGTTGATCGAATGGGTGAGACTGCGTATCGCAAGGCACAACGATTGCTTCGATCGATTGAAGACTCACTTTGATGATGCACAAGTGCTGGAACTTGGCATGATGATTGGGCAGTTTATTGGCTTTGGTAGACTGCCCATAGTGTTGGACCTAGAGTCGAAGTTCTGCGCCATCGAAAGTTAAGGCATAGTAAGTGTCAATGCTCATGGACGGAGACTGATAGGGTATCCTTTTTTAGTTTATCCAGACCTGTTCTGTCCATGAGTTGCATTTTAACTATATCGGGACTCGGTAACGGCATCAGTATCGCCTGACTTAACCTGCTCAACGGATGATTTAAGGTCCGACAGATAAATGTCGGTCACCGAAGCGTGGAAGGGAGACAGCATCAGGTGCAGCGCCTTGGGCTCGGATGTTAAACTGGTGAACCAACCGCGCTTGAACATTTGTTTGTATATAGCAAAGACATTCAGTGAATCATGACTGAAGGCGACGATACCAAGCTGCGGCTCACCCAGTATGTTAAAGCCAAGTGCCTTAACACCCGCCTCAATGGTTTCGCGCGCATCGGTGACCAGTTTGTGTTTTTCCCGATAACCTTTAATGCCGAGGAAATTCATCACTGCCCAGGCAGCGGAGATGGCACCTCCCGGTCGAGTCCCTGCCAACGTTGGCGTAACCATGCGCCCGCCGGGCCAATCGTTGCAATCAAACACCATATACTGTTTTAGTGATTTATTTCTAAATAGCACAGTGGATGCGCCTTTAGCGCAATATCCGTACTTATGGAGATCCGCTGACATCGAGCTTACACCAGGCACGCTAAAGTCAAAATCGGGTATGTCAACACCATTCATTCTGACAAAAGGGGCGATGTATCCGCCGACACAGGCATCAACATGTAACCAGACTTCTTTTTCTTCGGCTACCTTGCCCAGTTCAGAAATGGGATCAATCAATCCATAGGGAAAATTGGGAGCACTACCAACCAGCATGATGGTGTTGTTGTCAATGGCATCAGACATAGCGACTACATCTGCAGACAGGTCGCTTTTGACTGCTATCTTGCGCAGTTCGAGGTCCATCATCATGGCCGCTTTATCAAAAGCGGGATGGGCGGAATAAGGCAACACAATATTGGCTTTGCCGGTCAGGTTTTTTTCAGATCGGGCATAATCCCTAGCGGTTTTAACGGCCATGGTTATGGAGTCCGTGCCGCCGGAGGTGATCGACCCGCCAGAGTCTGCAGAGCCATGTAATAGAGACAAGGCCATGGCGATCACTTCGTCTTCCATTTGTTTTAGAGAGGGAAAAGCGGCAGGTCCCAACCCGTTTTCAGACATATACATGGTGTAGGCTTCTTTTTGTACCTGGGCGACATCCTCACCTGCATTAAAGACATAAACTGCCGTTTTGCCTTCTCGCCACTTCGCATCGTTTTGACCCCGAGATAACATTTGTGCTTTGAGATTTGGCCAGTCAGATCCTTCTGCTGGCATGACGATAGTTGTTGTTGGGTTGTTTTCTTCTGTCATTATTTATCAACCAAATTATGATGTGCAGGAATAATAACCCACAAAGGTGCGGCTACGCGAACATTCGGCATTGTTATTTGAGTGTGATAGTTAGATGCTCGGGCTGTTTACCTCTATGAAGGCATCGCTTCAACCTCGGCCATCGTGATGTAGAAGAGCTCTTGGCTGAACAAGCCCCTCAGAGTAAGCCCGCCAGCTCATCACCCAGGCCAAAAGTGACCCTGCAGTGCACACGCACTTTATCAGGAAGATTCTAGATCAGTTACCCTTGCAGGGGTTGTCGAGGGCAGTTCGAAGACGTACTCCAACTTACCCACGACCAATTTACCGGCAGTCATTTGGTCTTCCCATGGGTTTTCTTTCTGTAATATGCAAAAAAGCCCCACAAGTCAATGACCTACAGGGCTTATTCGTTAAATATGGCTGCGAATGTTGGGATCGAAGCAACGACCAATTGATTAATAGCCAATTGGTATTCCCTTCAGTTTTTCGATTTATAGTAGCTAGCGACGCACTTCATACCAATAAACGGCCACTACAGGCCTGCCACGCAGAGTATGTTAGAGTTTGAATGGGGCATTTGTTCTTCTTATGCTCAATACGCTGAACTTAGTCCAGCGAATCCAGAATTTCAGCAAACTGATTATTTGTTGGGTATGACCCTGCCGTCCAACCAAGACGAACAATAACCACGTCTGCTGATGGCACTACCACTACCATTTGCTGCCGGTTTCCATTTGCCATAAATGTATCTTCTGGGAGGTCGGGCCAACGAAGATTTGCATCTCCTCGATTTAACCACCACTGAAAGCCGTATGCCTTTTCATTTTCTGTTTGGTTAGGCATCGTCGCGCGTTGCACCCAATCTTCCCTGAACACTCGTTGTCCGTTTATCATTCCATTATTCAGCATCAACTGACCGATTCTTGCCCAATCTCTTGCCGATGCATAAAGATAGGAACTACCAACGAAAACTCCACTGGCATCCGTTTCGAAAACAGCATTCTGAAAACCCAACACACCATGAATATTTTCCATATAGTCATCATATGCCTCCTGGGGGTTGGCAAATGAATCGACAAACACCCTCGAAAGAAGATTTGCGGTCCCGGAACTATAATTAAAGATACGACCTGGTTGAACAGCTAACTCCATATTCATAACATAGTCAGAAGAAGAAGGTGCCATGAAAAGCATCGCTGTGGCATCATCACCAGGATTATATTCCTCCGAAAATGCCAAGCCGTCACTCATCGTCAACATGTCTCTTATTTTTATTTCCGCGCGCCCATCATTTTCCCAGCGACTAAAGCCCGGTGGATTATCGATATCTAGCAATCCTCTGTATTCCAGATTCGCCAACATCGTGGATGTCACACTCTTTGCTATTGACCAGCCAAGCAGTGGCGTATCAGCATCTGCTCCCTGATCGTATGCCTCTGCAATCACCTGCCCCTGGCGCACAATTAAAAGTGCTCGTGTATTCAATCCTGAATTATTGTCCCTGCTGACTACCTCTTCTAAAAGGGCTTTTACTACCGGGTCTGGGTCCCCTACATTATTCCCCCGAGGCCATTGCTGAAGACTTGGTTCAGGTGTTTCTACCTGCAGCTTCATTCTTTGTTCAAACCCTTCATAGTCAACAGCACAGCCAAGTTGAGGTTTATAGCTGGCAGTCTTGCTGCTAAGACCAAACAATGATGTTGTAACGGATCGTAGCTCGTCATCATATTCAATGCTTAGCTGATCAAGGATTGAGGAGTATTGAACCAAATCATCGAAAGCCTGCTGCTGCGAAAATCCGGAAACATAGCGAGACGAACATAAAAGCTTTGAGCCTATTCCTGTTGCCACACCTGGAGCGCTGACGATGTAGCTCGGAGAGGTACCCGCCATGGATGCGAATAAAATTAAGCAAGCGAATAACAGAAAAACTACAATAAGAGCTTTCTTAATCATCTTATTCTTCCACTAGCGAGAAATGGCAACAAGCCAATCACACCAGCTGTTGTTACAAAATAGGAGAGGAGTACAAGCAAAATATACACCCCCATCGACCTTTCAATGTACTATAGAAAGAAGGCTGCTGGCTATCACTATCTGCCTCCAGTTAGGCTATGTGGCGTGGCCGAAGGCGGAGATACAGGTTCAGCTGTATGTTAGGTATCGCTTGATAGCTCATTCAAATATTGCTCAATTTCTTCGACGAACATTGGTCTAGTTCCCACTGCGCTACTCTTGAATCTGTGCCACTCTGAAGAGGCGTAGGGATAACGACGGAGGTTCTAACGACGCACTTCATCCAGATAAATGGCCACCACTAACCTGCCACGTAGAGTATGTTGGCGCTTGAATGGGGCGTTCGTTCTTCTTATGTCCAGTTCCAAAACTTTTATGTCCCAAGCCCCGGAAAGAACCTATTGGTCGTCTCCTGATAAACGCTATACTCAAGCCGTTTCTGCACGGAATAATGTTCCGACGGTACCGCGCCGGGATGATGTTCGAGAGTGCTGTTCATCTTCCCAATTGCAAATAAATACCCCTCAGAGCAATTCCACCACCCCATCACCAAGGCCCCCAAAAATCCCCCCGCAGGGCACACGTGACCACTTTCCAGAGCCCTCAATTAGTCACCTCGGAGGGGGTAGGCGAGGGCGGTCTCCTGGAGGCGGTTCGACTTACCTCGCGACGAAATTACAAGTTGTGTTAGAGCCGTGTTACGAGAGGGGGCAGGCGCAGAGATTTCTGGGTACGCATGCGGCTGTCTACAGTCTTTTTAATCTAGCTCGTCACCTGGTGGCAGCGCAACACTATCGAAATCTCAGGGAAAATACATTTACTAAATGGGAAAGGGCAGTTGCTTGATATTCAATGACAGATTCCTCTGATCTCAAAAAGGTAATTTGTCGATACCCTCGGTAGAGTTTAAGGGCGGGGGGTGTCTGTGCTTCTGCCAATTTGCGGAGTTCGTCGCCAAAGAGCGCCTCTGCAGCGAGGCCGACGCTCGCTGAAAGGCAGGCTGACACAGCACTGGAGGTAATTATCTTAACTAATGATTTAGACATGGTATAAGCTTTTGGTGCTGGCAGGGTTATGTCAAAGCCCGGAGTTGCAGGATTGGTGACTTTGACTATGCTTTATGGGCTGTCCATGCATATAGCTATGCTTCGTTAAGCACGAACCAACAACCTAAACTCAAGGGGCGTAACAATGAAAAAAATAATTCTTTTCGTATTGTTTTCACTACCACTAGTTGCATCCGCTGGCCACATGGATGTGATTGAAATGCAGTTGAACGATGATTGCAGCATGCCCAAGCTCATGATGATTATGAAGGACTTCAACAAGTGGGGAAAAGGGCACGGTTACCAGGCGGAGATTGCGGTGCCCACTCAGAGCAATAACCTTACTTCTGTTTTTTGGATCGGCAGATCCAAGAGTACCGCAGCATTTGGCGGAGCTTTTGACAGCTGGATGGGGGAACTATCGAACAGTGGTTCTGCGCCGGCAAAACTGAGCGCTAGACTTGAAGGCTGTACAACAAGTGTCTCCCGTAGAGGGTATACGCTCAACTAGAGTGCAGACATAGGCCTGTGTCCCGTGTTGACCTACTTGATCCGGCTGTAGGTCATCACCCACTGGCACTGTCAAGTTGTCCAATGTAGATGAATACAGTGGTGAATTGACCTCCTACGCTAAATTTTGGATTCAACTCGCCCTATCCTGCTCAGCAAACGAGTGTTGACGAAACGTTCGGTAATTGTTGGCTTTCATCACATGACGAGTGAGCCTAAACAGATTGTTTACGATGCCATGACAGCAGAGAAAACGTTGAGCATGACCTTGTGATTTACATTTCCTCATCTGCCTTTGCTGTTGCCGGTTGGGGTGATGGGATAACTCGCATCTGTTGTTTTCGTATTGCTCGGTGGTGTATTCTACACAAGGTACCAGCTCTTTTTTTACTGCTGAATAACCGCGCAATTTATCGCTGGCTATTTTGATTGGCGCACCTTGCTGGCCTTTTAGTCACTTTCGGAAAAATCCGCACGCTGCTTTCTTGTCTTTACGTTTCTGCACCAGAATGTCAATTTCATCACCGTCTTGATCGTCCGAGTCGCGCAGACCGGGTCGCGCAGACCGGGTCGTGTAGACGGCCCGTCAAAGGTCATGCAGAACACCGTTGATTATGATAAATACGCCGTCAAGATAGCCGATATCACCTAATTGCCCTCGGTTCCTCCTAATTTGACTACAATACCTTTCCCGTATTTATCACCGCAATTGTTGGTATCGAAGCAACGACCCATTGATTAACAGTTGATTGGTATACGTTTTGCGTTTTTGTAAGTCGAAGAAAACTAACGATTTTCTCTTGTATATGTCCAGCACCTTTTTGAAGGAGGGCATGCCGAAGACCTGTTATTCCACCAGGTTATATAAATCAAGTACTCCGGCAGCTAGTGGCGTTCAAGCGGTGACATCATAGCGGACCGGTGTTGGTGGCCCTGGAGACTTGGAGATGTACATTGGATGCAGTCACTGTTTTGGCCCAAACGTTTAGCGCGGGTGGACTTGCGGGCCTGCTCACGAAGAAGGGTGATAGCTGTTACGTACTGGCTATTACTTGACGCGATAGTATGGGTTGCAAGTAGTGACCTTGCCGGCTACTTTCGCTCTTTGTTTTTATCCTTATTTCTATTGAAAAAATCACTCACCTTACCAAACACGTTTTTGGTGGCTTCGGTTGCCGCTTTAGTCGCTGCTTGGCCCGCTTGGCCGGCCACATCGATAGCCTTTTCCTTCGAGCGCTCCCGATCTTTCTTTATTTCTTCGAAAACGACCAGGCGTTGCCGACAGCGATCTGGGCCAGTTTCAGCACTTACCTTAGAGAACTCTACCCCGCCCCTAACCACCAATGAGGCACCGAAACCGAGAGTTTTACTCGCTAATGCCGCCGCATCGACGTTGCCAGTGGGAGAGGCTAGTGTGCCGCGAACTCTAAAGGGGGGCAGCACGCCGGAGGCACTGACAGTAGCGGCTAATCGATCGAAGTCCAGCGCCAACGACTCGTTACCAAGGTTGACGTCACCGGCGCCGAATAACGAGATGCCCCGGGTGTCAACTACCAGGCTATTGGGCACAACGATGCCCTGCTCAATTTTCAGCTCGGCGGTCACACAATGCAGGTCGACCGGTTCGGTCTTACCACGTTTCGTGATGACCGCTGCGACATCGGCGAAAGCCATCTGCACCCACTTATTGTCAATCTTGGCGGAGCCCATATCAAGCGCTACCATGCCGTCAAGGGATGCCATGATGTGATGGATCGAGGGGCCTCTTCCAGTGACATCTATATTCAGTTTCAAGGGGCCGCCGGACAACATAGTTTCGCCGTCGTCCTCCACTAGGTCACCAATATTTGGATGACGAATATTCATCTTTGTCGCCACAATCGCGGAATTATTGACGACTTCTAGTGTTACCTGGCCGTTCACTGTTGCATCCATAATATTCAGTTTCAGCGGGTCGAGGGTAAGGGTTTTCGGTGCTGCATCAAGGCCAATGTCTAGGTTTCTTATGGTGGTTTTAGAATCTACCACCAGTTCAGCTATCACAAGGTTCACCATAGCGTTTATACCATCCAATGCATCCAGGGCGCTGAATGGCAATGGATCATCGGAAAATATTCGCCCGTTTGAATCGTCGTTCTGCTGGCCAGTTGCAACCGCTTGATCAGGCGTTACTGCAGCAGAATTATCTGCTGGTAATAGGCGAGTTAGATCGATGCGCGGCGAGTGTAGTGTCGCAGCGATTTTCAGTGGTTCGCTGCCGATCGTAACCGCCAAATCCCCTTCGAGTAGGGTATCGGCGATATCAATCGAAAGGTTAGATAGCTTGACCTGTTTATCGGAGAGCGCAAGGTTTGCGGCAAGTTGAAACGCACCGTAGTCGTCAACCTGAAATGCAATAAACTCGGCCAACGGTGTTAAAGAGTCGCCCTGTACTTTAACCATGATTTCGATGTCGTTAGCTTCTAATGGCTTAGCTATTGTCCCCTCTACCGCCAACTCGACACCCAGTACGCTGGCGCTCATGTCCAAGCCCAAAGCCCCCCCGCTTAGAAGTTCTGGCACGCCGTCTAATTCCCCTGCCAGTTTCAGCGACACCGTATCAAAAGTTGCCTGTAGCGCCAGAACTAGCGGTGCGCTAGGCGATTCCATTTGTGCGGAAAAATCTATAATGCTGAAATTCTGCGAACTGCCCGTTATGCCGTCTTTGTAAACTATGTTGGCATCGTGAATCACTGCTTTACCCAAAACCGCGGCCGTTAAAAATCCACCTTGCTCGTCAGTTTCCTGGTCTGGCATTGCGTCTTCATCGTCACCGCCTGTCGCGGGAAGCTCCCAATTCCCCTTGCCCTGCTGATCGGTTTCCAATAGCAAGTTTAGTCCCACGATCTTAAGCTGATTCAACTCAACTTCACCGAAAATGAGCGGTATTAGCTTTAACTGCACTTCGACATGCTCGAGGCTCAACATCTTATCTCGGCTCCCCCAGGGCGCATTTTGCAGACTAATCCCATCAGCGCTAAAACCCGGTGTCAAACTGATATTGACGTCCAGTGTGCCGTTAAAGTCCAACTCCCTGCCAGTGGCATCCTTCACCGCTTCGGTGATCACCTCTTCGTACTCACTGCGGCTAAAAGAATTGAGTGTCATGATCGCAGCAACAGAGCCAGCGACGAGCACAATGGCTAGTATGGATAAACCGATTTTTAATCGTTTCATGATATAACATGCCTCATTTCGACGGGCGTATTAGGGGCAATCTACTACCGTACTAGCTCTCAAATCGGCCAAAAAAATAGTGGCGCTAACATCCATTTACGCTGATTTGTTCTCCCCCATTCCCCCAAGCCAACTGTATACTGCAAAAGAAACTCAGGGGGCTACAGGATGTGCTGGACAGGAAGAAATTTTTGCAACTGATTCTCCCGCAACGACCGAGGGGTGGAATTTATGATCATGGTTGATCCTAAATGCATATCACTGATACAGCTTGTTCTTGATTAAAACCTATTTTTACCTGCGGCTAGCTTGCGGGCAACATCACGGCTTGCCTCGAGCCTTTGTACACTAACCATGATTTAAGTATACCCTGCATTCTCAGTATAGCCACGCTGGGTTGAGTCTAAGAAATTGGCCAATTCGACAATATCTTGGAGAGATTAGTCGCGGGTTAGTCCTGACTATTCTAACGCTGTTTGTACAATTCCCACGTCCTGTTGTGCGTGGCAATATGCTGGTAGATAGACCACTGATAGCGTTCAGTAATGTCGAAAGGCTTTAAGCGAATTGGGGGCTGGTTTGCACCAGAATAGTGTTTTTGAAAGGGCATGCGAATCGTACACGCGGGCGGCGAAAAAGATCAGAAAACAGGATATATCGCCCTTGGCAACCTATAGTAAGAAAGTGACGGAATAATGTATGCCGCGGTGCGGCCATTTACCAATTTGAGTGTGTTTAGAGTAACTGTCGGCGATAAAAATGGTGCCAGTCTAGCGTTCGGTGTAATGCAGAGTAAAAAGAAAGTGGGCTAATCGTGCCAATGCTCTCATGGCTTTTCCGCTGCTTGTGCTATTGTTTGAGTGCCGATAAGTAAATATTGGTAGGTGTTAGAATCAGCCATGGCGGTAACTATGCTAGAAAAAATCAAAGTAATGGTAATCGACAATTCTGCTGTCGCTCGCAAGCTGATACGTTCGATAATAGATCAGGATGACCAGATGGAACTGGTTGATGCAAGTCCTAGCCCTACTTTTGCATTAAGGGTGATGGAAAATAACTGGCCATCGGTGATTATCTTGGATCTGGACCTGCCTGAGATGGATGGTTTCACATTTATCCAGCAAGTAATGTCGACTCGCCCAACCCCCATTTTGATTTATTCTAATCAGGCTGAGGCCGGGGCTCATCTTGCGCTTGAGGTGACTAACTTAGGTGCGGTGGGAGTTATTGCAAAACCCAATGTGTATGGAGAAGTCAGCGATGAAGCGGCCAGCCAGATTGGGGATGCGATTAAGGAGGCTGCCTGCAGCAGTCGTCATAACAACCAGCACAAGCTTAATGCCAATCGGCCATCCAAGTTTGATCACGCAGTGCAAGCCAAAGAGGTTAAAACTGCATTTGAATTTACCCCTGAAGATCATCAACAGAAACCTTATCAGCTGATTGCAATAGGCAGCTCTCTTGGTGGTGTTGAGGCGATCGAGAATATCCTCATTCGCCTGCCGGTTACTACCCCAGGGATTATCATAGTGCAGCATATGCCTGAAGGTTATACCGGTGCGCTGGCTTCTCGTTTGAATGGTATTTGTAAAATTGAAGTCAGGGAAGCGCAAGATTATGACCATGTTGTTGCTGGGCGGGCATTGATCGCCAATGGTGGTAAACATCTGGTTGTGCGAGGCGCAAAGGATAATTATCACGTCAGATTTAGTGATGGCGAATTGGTCAGTCGGCACCGACCATCAGTTGATGTTTTATTCAGTTCAGTGGCTGGGTGGGTCGGTAGGCGGGCGTTAGGTGTTATTTTAACCGGTATGGGGAGTGATGGCGCCGAAGGAATTAAAAACATGTACGATGTCGGCTGCCATACGATAGCCCAGAATCGGGCCAGTTGTGTGGTTTATGGCATGCCTGATGAAGCGGTTAAAAAAGGCGGTGTATGCCAGATCCTCGCGCTTGATGATATTGCTGCCTTTCTTTAAACAAACGTAAAAATCAGTCAGCCAGCTCCGTTATATCGCCTACACTTCCACCGCAACTTTGCCATCAAACGTCTGATGTGGGCGCTCGCTCGCTTGCACTTATTCTCTCATGACCCCGTATTAGTAGTGATTTCCATATAGATATAGCCGGCTGGTAGTATGGTTAGGTCTTTTCATACATATGTATAATGTGAGCGAATTCCCGAGCCAATGTATGCGCGTCTCCGGGCCAACGAGCCGATAGATAATTGCCATCTTGCACTACCCATGCGGCTTTCGAGTTATCGGGACCATCCCTGACTATTCCCGATGTTTTAGCAGCGTAATTCGCTGTGTTTTTAGGGACGTCTAAAAAATCGTCTTCACTTTTTAGGGCGCGTTTGATCTCATGTTCAACGCTACGGAATCCCTTTGGTTCACCTGGCTCTTCCATATACGTCCGGTAGTAGGCAGGGTCCCAAAAGCGTGCAAAATACTTAGTCAGTTTCCAGGCGGAGCTTTCCAGCGCCCAGGTGAGGGCAGTGGTTTTTCTACCGTATAAAACAGATTTTCCGGTGGTCTTGGAAACAGACCTGGCTGCAAGGACAACACCATGACAAATCGCAGCGATGGGTTTATGGTGACCGCTTTTGTTACTCAGCTCAAAAAAATCGGCGACAAAGACTTGTAAGTTTGTGTCTTCAAGATAGGGTTTCATTCTAGGCGCGTGGCCACCTGGCAGCAATAAGCCGTCATAATTGTCGACTTTTAAATCGTTATAGCTACAGGGGTTCTGGAAATAAAGGTCGCGCTGCATTGTTTGGTAAGCCATGCGCGCGTTCTTGTCTGCACGCAGCATTGATCCAATTAGGTGGATTTTTTTAACAACAGGAATCCAGCCCCAGGGGTCGAGTCCTTCACCTGATAGCATCATCGCGTCAGCCTGTGCGATTGTGCCGTCAGGGGTGGCGAACATCACTTCAAAGCCATTTTCGCGCAGCGTTTTCCAGGGTATAGCGACTTCGGTGGGGTCAAAATCATACGCAGGAAGTGGAATGATGATTTTCTTTTGTGTCGTTTTTTCTGGAGACATGGTGTGATTCCGGTTAATCATTAGCGGGGATACTGGTCAAATTATAACTGCACGCAGCATCACTGACATCTTTGTTGTACTGGTAGGTAATGTCAACGGCTGGATGACTGTGTTGACATGTGCTTCAATTTTTCCATCGGCCCGAAAATGGAGTGGTCGCGCGCCTTGCAACTATTTATACAGTGTTCAGTGTGAGGGATTCAGGTTGGCTATGGCGCATGGGCAGACACGGCGATAAGTCATTGCTTGCTTATGAGCTTGCTGTTGGCCTGTGTAACGCCAGCAGGCATTAACCGATAAATTGAATAAGGTCCTCGTTCCCGCATTTGACGTTTATCAGCAGGCGCTGCAAATTGATCAATTAGGTCGGTCAATCGACTATCGGTAAACCAAATTGCGCCATCATTGGCAATGGCGACACTGTCAGCCCAGTTTATCCCCGTTGTTGAGGTTAAGGTGGTTAATTTACCGGCCGGGGACAGTAGTGCCAAGCCGCCATTTTCAACGTCGGTGATTACGACCGTATTATCGGCTAATAGCTCAATGCCATCACTCATCGGTTTGTGCCCAATAAACTCAATAGCCAGGGCAAGTTGTTCGTCGTGTAAACGCTTATCTCGCAACGCAGAAGTGGGTATACGGTATAGGCTGTCGTGTGACATGGCGGCAAAGTATAACCATTGATCGTCATGACTGAGAGCAATGCCATCCACCCCCACGGCGAAGGTTAGCAGGCCAAAGGCCAGCTTATAATCCTGGTCGTTTGATTTACGTATTATCCAGTCTTGGGGGCTAAGTGCGCGATGGCCCTTTAACACAGTGCGTGATGTTTGTGTGGCTACATTAAATACGATGAGACTGGCTTTGGTGAACTTGAATAATCCGGTATCGGCAAGGAAAACGGTACTGCCGTCTGCTGAAACGCGCATATCTTGCGCGAAACCTGCCTCACCTTGAGCAAACAGGTGGTCTATTACCAGCGCACCGCTTTGCATATCAATGGCTAATAACCGGGTCTGTTTGCCCTCAAGTGCGCCGGGTTTAATGACCCATAGGCGACCAAAGTTGTCAGTAGTGATGCCCATGGCGCCATGAAATTCTTTTTGCATAGCAAGGCTGGGAAAGGGCACGCCTTTGCCGTTTACCCACTCAAAAACAGTGGCATCAGAAAAACGCTCGGGCTTGTGCAGCATATGGTAAGTATAAAAAATTCTACCATTGGTTGAGCTGGCAACCATGCCAGGGGGGTATGGCAGTTGAATAGGGGAGGTGATATATTCCGCGCCTAGGATCGGGTTTGTGCTGACGTCAGGATAAGGTTTACCGCCGCCATGCACGAGGCGCAGATAAATGACAGCGCAAACAAGTAGAAGCGCCAACATGCCAGTAATTCGCAACAGCCAACTCAAAATATACCCTCCATTAACAATGATCGTTTATTCATATTGAGACAAAAAAACGTATTATGTCATACTGTCTTATTCAAAAGCTTTGGTCAAGTCACTTATGAGCATCAGCGCAGGCGCAGAGCGTGAATTAATTATTCTGGATGCTGCCATGACGGCATTCGCTCGTTACGGCTTCAGGCGTACAAAAATGGACGATATTGCGCGGGCCTCCGGTATTGCCCGTACTGCCTTGTACAAAATCTATCGTAACAAAGAGCATATTTTCACTGCATTGGTTGAGCAGGTGCATATTGCGGCTGAGCAAGAGGCGGAGCAGGTATTGGCCAGTGAAGCGCCATTTAGAGAGCGCCTTTGCGATGCGATGGTCGCCCGTGATCGACATTTACTGACCATTGGCCACTCCGGGCCCCATGCCGATGAAATTGCAGAACTTTATCTGTCGTTGGCGTGGGAGTTATCGCAACGCTTTAATAATCGTTTGAGCGCGCTCATTGCGCAGTCCGTCGACCAGGCAATACTGGACCGGCAGTTCACCTTGCCGGCGGCTTTTGTTAGTTCAGGGGATTTTGCCCGTCTGGCTCGGTTAGCCCTTGAAGGTATAAAGAAGGAGATTAAGGCAGAGGACGAATTTGAGCGACTGGCGCGGCAATTACTGGCGGCGATGATGCCCTAGATTTTCAGTGGGCCTGTTAGGCAAAGTGGCGTGATGCTGGCCGGCGGCCTTAACCGCAAACGCGATTTCCAATGCTCTGCTGATAAAGGGTGGTTGGAGGCGATGGCGTTTTTTCATTACGGAAATACTTAGTAAAGAAAACAGTCCTAGCTACCAATATCACGCAACGTTCGCATACGTCGTGCTACCTTATGCATGGCCTATAAACTAGAATAGGGCTATGAATAGCCTCCCTTTTTTAGACATCAAGCAGTTAGAGACCTAGCATGGGTCTGTTTAAGTCCACCGCTAATCAGTGTTTAAACTCGCGGGACGGGACACTCGCTAGCTACTGATTATTGCATGTTTATGAGTTGCTTCGTCAATTGTAAGCTAGCCTTTAGGTCACTCTCCAGCTGACGCTTTCCAAAAAATATCAATCAACGAAGCGGATTTCCTCTTGACGAGGGAAGTTAGATTCCCAGTCAAATATTTTCTCACGCAGCTTCCAGAATTTATGAACCTTACGGGCAACAACAAATCGAGGTTTAGCAAAGAGTTTAATGCACAAATAGACTTGTTCTAAAGACTGCACATCAAATGTAGGTCCAGGATTTTTAATATGAGACCGGATAAAATTGTAATAAAACCCTTGGCGACGAGAGTAGGTATCAAAATAAAAATATTCGCTGAGATACTCCCCATCGATATCATAATACCTGACCTCTAATCTGGAATTGCCTTTCTTGTCGGTATCCTTCTCAAACGTCATAGAATCGCAGCGGAGTATGTGAGCATCTTTCAGGCTCATGGCTTCTTTGAGCATGGTGTCTGGGTCAATCAGTATTTCATTGCAAGTAGAACAGTAACGCTTTGAGATATCATTTTCGCATTGGCAACTGGGACAACGTTTAAAACGGAAGAGATAACCGCAGGGCTCTATTTCTTGGGTCTCGATATTTTCAAGCGCTCCAAAACATTTTCTGCCATAGTGTTCGGCCACAACATCCCCTTGTTTAACTCCCCAAAACACATTGCTGTGACCACACTGGGGGCAAATAACATCAACCGCTTCACTATCCTTATTCGGCTTTTTCTCTCCAATTTCCGGCGAAAATATATCGTGTCCCAAACCTGTATAATCCAGAATAAGACAATCTTTTTTATTATCATGGAGGCGCAATCCTCGGCCAACGATTTGTTGATAGAGTGAAATAGAATCTGTCGGCCGTAGAATTGCAATTAAGTCCACGTGAGGCGCGTCAAACCCTGTAGTGAGTACTGAAACGTTCACTAAGTATTTCACTTTCTGTGCTTTAAACTGAGTAATGATCTGGTCGCGCTGTGCCCTTGGCGTTTCACCGGTGACCAAGAGAGCTTCACCAGCAGGTAAACACTCGAGGACTTCTTTCGCATGTCGCACGGTGGAAGTAAACAACATAACTCCCATTCTACTTTTTGCCAATTCGATAATATGGGCAACGATAGAGGGCGTAATTCTGCTTTGATCCTGTAGGATACTCTCGATATCGGGGGTCGCGTATTGACCATCTTTACCCAGCTCTAGAGTGGAGAAATCATAGCATGCAACAGGAGAATCGATGAGTACGGGTGACGTCAAGTACTCATGGCGAATCATGTAACTTAATGGCAATTCATAGATGCAGTGGGAAAAGAAGCGTTCGTCGTCTGTTCGTAGCAGCCCTTTCATATGGTATTGATAAATCCAACCTAGCCCTAAACGATAGGGCGTCGCTGTTAGCCCGAGTATGCAGATACCTTCGCTCAACTTCTGTAGGCTGGAGAGTACTTGTTGATATTGGGTCGATGCGTCTAAAGAAACTCGATGACACTCATCAATGACCACCAGTGAAAAGCCTCTAAAGAAATTTTCGTCCGATCGTGCAATCGATTGAATACTGCCAAAAATCACTTTTTGCGATACGTCTTTGCGGTCAAGGCCCGCAGAATAAATACCCGATTCCAACCCGTAGCTCGCAAATTTATCATGATTCTGTTCGACCAGTTCCTTCACGTGAGCAAGCACTAAAACTCGCCCATTGGCAATGCGAGCAAGTTCTGCGATTACCAATGACTTACCGGCACCGGTGGGCAGCACAATACACGCAGGGTTTTTATGGGTTCGAAAATAGCTTACCGTGGCGTCGACGGCTTGTTGTTGGTAGGGCCTAAGTGAGTACATGGTGGTAAGAGTATCAAAATACCTTGCTAGGCTTCTACCTTGGCTCTGATATCTTGCTGGTCTGAGCAAGGTCAAAACGGTGAAAATTTGACCATGCTATTCGTAGCATGCACAATTCAACTGATTAGGGACAAATCAACATCACGCCAAGCCTTTCTAGTATTTATGGTGACCATGCCCGAAACCTATCCTGCGTAAATCTTCCTTGAGCAGCATCTATCAATATCTCCCAAGTACCTGTATCGAGCGATAGAAGCTGGAATGCAGCTGGCGGCGGATATGTGGATGTGGTTGCCAGTCGCCTGCTTTATAGAGTGTGTTGGGGGGAGCGGGGCATTACCTAGGAATATTTTCTAACAGGCACAAAAAAGCCCCGCAAATCTATGATCTACAGGGCTTCTTCGTAAAATATGGCTCCGAATGTTGGGATCGAACCAACGACCAATTGATTAACAGCCAATTGGTCTTCCCGAGGATTATTTCCTCTTAGGCACAAAAAAGCCCCGTAAATCTAAGATCTACAGGGCTAATTCGTTAAATATGGCTCCGGATGTTGGGATCGAAGCAACGACCCATTGATTAATGGTTAGCCATCAAATTAATAGATGAGGGTCTTCTTCTTAGTCTCTTTAACGGCGCTCAATACTCCATTATCAATAGACTTGACCGCTATAATTTGTTGTCAGGAACTGACCCAGTTCAATCTAAATGAAATCGCCGAGTATTTTGATTTATGTGGTGCGGGTTCAGTCAGTTATGTGGCCTGTCAGGTAAGGAAGAGGCGGAGGGAGGATAAACGTTTTGATAGCAAGGTTGAAAGGATTGTAGATAGTATTATAAGACAAGTGACCTGACCCCGAAGGACGCTCAATGGCTGGCATCAAGTTAACGTTAACCGAACAGCTCAGCATGAGAACCTATGCGCACTAGTATCAGATTATTGCCGTCTAAGCGGTAAATCAGTAGGGTGTCTGGGAACACGTGGCACTCACGAGCAGGTATCCAGTCTCCAACCAATGCGTGATCTCGGTACTTTTCGTCAAGCGGCTCTCCAGTTATTAAGGCCGGCATGACCACCTCTTTTAGTACCTTTTCCACACCCGGACCCTTGCGGCCCTTTAGAGTCCGTTTCAGATCCTTCTTAAATCGGCTGGTCTGCCTAATTTCCATGTGATTGTCATTCACTCAAACAACTCGTTGATGCTATCTATGCGCTCCAGCTTAACGATATCTTCACTTTCTGCCAAAGCCGCGCGTGTTTCAGCATTTGGCATTTTTAGCTCTAGCGGGAATTCATGACGTACAGCAATCTGGGTTGCAAGCAGACGAATAGCATCGGACATTGATAAGCCAAGACTATCCAATACCTTTTCCGCTTCCTCTTTAACTGCACCGTTCAGTCGGGCGCGCACAAGTTCGTTTTTTACCATAGCGCTTGGCATAACTGTCTCCTATGATTCGTGTAGCACAAATAAGCCACATAATTATCGTAGCACGTATGGGTCATGGAGGGCCAGTTAGTGTTAAAAATGCAACGCCTGGGCCGGCTTGTCACCTTCCCGAGAGCCTCATAGCGAATACATAAAATTAGGAAAGACTGTTGATGAGCGATGTCATTCGTACCGCGATTTCTGAGTTGGCAGACTCATTCTCTGAGCATTTGTTTCATGATGGATGCGAAGGTACGCGCTAGCGGTGAAACTGCTCGCGTTTTTGCGTACGCGAGACACAGATGATGTTTAGCGGAGGAATCTCTCATATCAACCATACTGTACTGCTTGGAAAGTTCGGTTACTCCACGACCCAATTACCGGAAATCATTTGGTCATTCAATGGAATTACTTTCCCGTAGGCACAAAAAAGCCCCATAAATCTAAGATCTACAGGGCTTCTTCGTAAAATATGGCTCCGAATGTTGGGATCGAACCAACGACCAATTGATTAACAGTCAACTGCTCTACCGCTGAGCTAATTCGGAAGAATCTCATCTGTCTCGATGAGGCGCGAATATTATACACAGGGAGGCGCCTCGTCAACCGTTTTTCTACAGATATCGTCGGTTTTTGCTATTGAATACCCACGGTGTTCAAACATTGCTCAATTGCGGGTTGGCCTAGCGGTTATCATCGCTTTTCGTCGGCGCTTTATGTGTAGTAAACTGATCGATTTGAAGGGTGAATGGCTATGGCCAAGGCATTTAGCGTACAGTCGAAATTTGATGCGGCGGGCGATCAGCCGGCGGCAATCAAGGGGCTGTTGGCAGGAGTGAGTGCGGGGCTGCATGCGCAAACACTGCTGGGGGTTACCGGTTCCGGTAAAACCTTCACCGTTGCCAAGGTTATAGAGGGTATTCAGCGACCAACCATTGTTATGGCGCCCAACAAAACCCTGGCGGCTCAGCTCTATGGAGAGTTCAAAGACTTTTTCCCCAATAACGCCGTGGAGTATTTTGTCTCCTACTACGACTATTTTCAGCCCGAAGCCTATGTACCCTCGTCAGATACCTTTATAGACAAGGACGCTTCGGTTAACGAGCATATCGAGCAGATGCGGCTGTCGGCGACTAAGGCGTTGATGGAGCGGCCCGATACTATAGTGGTAGCAACGGTATCGGCTATTTACGGTTTGGGTGACCCAGCGCTATACCTCAAGATGATGCTGCATCTGGATCGTGGCGACCAGGTGGACCAGCGCTTTATCGTGCGACGACTGGCGGAGTTACAGTACGTCCGCAACGATGTCGATTTTGCCCGCAGTACTTATCGGGTGCGTGGGGATGTTATTGATGTGTTTCCCGCTGATTCGGAAAAAGAGGCCATTCGCATCGAGTTGTTTGACGAGGAAGTCGATCAGTTATCGGTGTTTGATCCCTTAACCGGCGAGGTGTTACGGCGGGTACCGAGGGTATCTATTTATCCCAAAAGTCACTATGTGACTCCCCGAGAGACCTTGTTATCGGCGCTGGATCATATTGAAGTAGAGTTGGGAGAGCGACTGACCCAGCTGCGCGACAATAATAAGTTGGTAGAGGCGCAGCGGCTAGAACAGCGTACCCGCTACGATATAGAGATGATTAGGGAGCTAGGTTATTGCAACGGCATAGAAAACTACTCGCGCTACCTGTCGGGGCGGGGTGATGGCCAGCCGCCACCGACCCTGTTTGACTACCTACCCGACAATGCATTGGTGGTTATCGACGAGTCTCATGTTGGCGTGCCGCAAATTGGTGCTATGTACAAGGGCGACCGCTCCCGCAAAGAGACCTTAGTAGAATACGGCTTTCGCCTGCCCTCGGCACTGGACAATAGACCGCTGCGTTTTGATGAGTGGGAGCAGATTGTACCGCAAGTGATTTTTGTCTCCGCTACACCGGGTAAATACGAGGGAGAGCATGCGGATCAGACAGTAGAGCAGGTGGTACGTCCCACCGGGCTCATTGACCCTGAAATTGAGATTAGACCCGCCACTACCCAAGTAGACGATCTGCTGTCGCAGATACGTAAACGTGTTGCCAAGCAGGAGCGGGTATTGGTCACCACCTTGACCAAACGTATGTCGGAGGATTTAACTGAATACCTAGACGAGCATGGCGTGCGTGTTCGTTATTTGCACTCAGACATTGAGACGGTTGAGCGGGTGGAAATTATTCGTGACCTGCGCCTTGGTGAATTCGATGTATTGGTGGGTATTAACTTGCTGCGGGAGGGTTTGGACATGCCCGAAGTGTCGCTGGTGGCGATTCTCGATGCCGATAAAGAGGGTTTTCTACGCTCGGATCGATCCCTTATCCAAACCATCGGCCGGGCCGCCCGTAACCTGAATGGCAAAGCCATTTTGTATGCTGATAAGATCACCGGTTCGATGGAACGTGCGATTAACGAGACGGATCGGCGTAGGGAGCTACAAAAGGCCCACAATGCTGCAAACAATATCGTACCCGTAGGGGTGAAAAAGGACGTTGCCGATATTATGGAGGGGGCCCGGGCCCCAGGCACACGTTTTGCCCGCAATGCCAAAGGCAAGCTGGTGGCTGAGAAACCCGCCGACTACAAGGCCCAGGCCGCCGCTTTAACCCCCGCGCAACTGGCCAAGGAAATCAAGAAGTTAGAGCAGAAAATGTTTGAGCACGCTAAAAATCTCGAGTTTGAAGAGGCAGCTAATGTGCGCGACAAGGTTTCGGGCTTGAAAGAGCAAGCATTTTTGTCCGGCACAGGGGCTTAATAGGGTAAGTTTCGGTCTCAGGTGGTTGATTTTTTGAACAGCGAGCAGGCGTAGCGTAAGCGGCCAATAGCCCAAAACAGCTAGCTTGCTGGTTCAATCTAACTAATCACCGAAATATCGGCCGCTGGCCGTTGAATTTGCTTATTAATGTCATTATACTGCGCGTCCTTTACGACCGTAGCTCAGTTGGTTAGAGCACTACCTTGACATGGTAGGGGTCGGTGGTTCGAATCCACTCGGTCGTACCAGATACAAAAAAGCCCGCCTCGTGCGGGCTTTTTTGTATCTGGTTCTTCCTCGTTGAAAGAACCACCGTTCGACAGACTGCGCAGCAGTATGGA
>Ga0105355_10000944_pt1 | contig 27031 bp, 48 predicted proteins | sample GOMGulsemesocosm_2_FD_83508 | JGI IMG/M metagenome (GOLD analysis project Ga0105355, IMG submission 83508) | Methane-oxidizing microbial communities from mesocosms in the Gulf of Mexico - GOM9C Gulf of Mexico | ecosystem: Environmental > Aquatic > Marine > Cold seeps | place: Gulf of Mexico...
ATAGCTTCTTAATCCCCCGTCATAACTTAGTGCTCTCCGTCCACTCTTTTGTTTTGGTCTCTCCATCATTTTGGGTCTTGTTTTTGTTGGGTCAACACCTTTTTCAACCAGAAATTTTATTTTTTCAAAACTATTTATGCGTTCATAATCATTTGTCATATTGCACAAGGCGTGAAAAGCGAGCTGAACGTCTTCCCCTATAGATATTAGGCGACTTGTTATTGGCTCCCACTCCCTATTAGAAAAGGAATGATAAATAGCTTGGGAAATAAGAACGTCTCGGTGTGCGAATTTCTGGTGTAGGTCACCCCCTTTGTTTTTAAACGTCTCTAGCATTTTTTGTAGTTTAACCCATTTCATATTGTGTGCGCTGTTAATGATTGCTTTGAACAAGTTCATTAGCGGTATGCCAGTTTCGAGCATTTTATCTATGTATGGTATAGGGTTGCTTTGGAGCACAATGCACTCTAAGACCTTCGTTTTATCGTCGGTAGTTTCAAAATAATGTTTTTTTACAATGTGAGAAAACAGCTCGAAGTCACCTGTTTTGATGGTTTTGTAGCATGAGTCTTGCTGAGATATTCCGCATCTCCAGTCACCTTTGTGCATCCCGTGTTTATTGGCTAGGTTAAAAAACTCAAGTGCGAGATCTTGTTGTTTTTGATCTACGTAATGATTAAATATTTTATCTAAAGTCTCGCATATAATATACTTATCAGTATTGACATTGTGAATGGTTGGGGCGGTATTTTTAATAAACTCATCCAGCGCCTCTTGCGGTGCAAGGTCGAATTGAGGCAGATGCTCTTGTATTATTTTCCTTACTTTATAATAAAGGCCGTCCCATCTCATTGAGGAGTTGAGGTCAAATGAGTCACGAGGCAGATCCGTTTTGTAATAGTCGTAGGATGCCTCAATGTTCAGTTCTTTATTATTTACTAGTTCTATAGGGAGTGCGGCGAGTAATGCTGCCTGAGTTTCATAGTGAAATATTTTAGCAAATAATTGATGTGCAGACTGAAACGGGATGTGTTCAGACGGCTCGTTGAGCATGACCCTTCTATTGAATTCGCCCCGAAATTTAGACACAACTTCGTTAAGTTTTTGTTTTGAATCGATATACATTTTACATCTCCATGACCTTTGCCCCTCATTACCAGAAGCCTTAGAGTTTAAAAAATTAAGGGTTTCGTGGTGTTTCTACGGTACATTCTAACTTAAGTGATTGATGAGTAAGGGTAACTCTGCGGATCACGCCAATTCATAATACTCCCATTGCGGGTCTTGTCAATAATCAGGAACAAAAACCTTAGCCTTAGGTAATTTCCTGGGCGATATAATATCACCAAACCAACTGCTAGATGATTTCTGTAAATGCGTAATTCAGACAATTCCAACATCACCAATAAATCCGCGAACCTTGGCGAAATCATTAAAACCAAACTACTATGTTGGAATACGGTGTAAGTCGAGGGCAATATCATCACTACATTAACCAAACTTGTTCGCAGAAGGCCAGTCTCTGAAGCTGTTAAAAGAATAGAAAGCAGCATTAAGGGAGCAGGGCGCATTGAATCAAAAGGTCAACTCAAGCATATCTTACGTAACGCCAGCATTGGAGAGTGCGGAGAACGCAACGTCGCTCTAATATGGACGCTGTTTGGCTCGCTCACTCGCATTACAGAAACCTGCAAACTAAGAGTTAAAGATATCTTCACAAAAGAAGGTGAATTACGTTCTATTTTTAGAATGAAGGCCGAGTATGCAAAAACAAATCACAGCAGAGATTGTTTACTAGTTCTGAAACAACAACGTAAAGCCATCCTTGCATGGAAAGAAAAGCGCATAAAAGATATTGCTATGCTGTCCGATGACGGCAGTTATGCCGGACTAAAAGGGGATAGCTACCTATTTTTAGGTAAAAGCGGTAAAAAGTGGGTTAGCTTGTCTTTTCAACTCAAAAAATACAAAACAAAAGAAGGGATCAAAGAAACCCTTGTTTGCGCATCTATGGAGAACTACATTAGAAACCTTTTTAAAAGTTGCGGGTTTTACGACGGTAGCAGCCACTCTGGTAGAAAAACTACTGCATCACTACTCAATGATGCAGATACTCCTTATAACGTCATACAAATGGCTATAGGGCACTTATCTGATGAAATGACTGATACATATATAATCCCTGATCCCAAAAAGATAACTACCGCAATTAATAATATTTACAAAACAGTACCATTTTTAGGTGCTTGATTTTTAAGGGTTGCTATTCAATTTCAAATCATTAAAGTAATAGTCATTAAAGCCACCTAAGCACTAATTAGTGCCGTCATAAATTTAGGGAAAGATAGTATGTCAGATAAAATACATGATAAAATTATAATCAGCAGTTCTGAGTTTATGAGTCACGTTAAAGTATCTACCGTAGTTATTTTAAATGCAGAACAGTTTTGCTCAGAAATAGAAGCAAACATTAACTCTGGCAATTTGACGAGCGCTCAAGTAGGTGATTTAAACTTCAGCTTAAATGAATTGTATGCAGCAGTCCTCATTTATTTGGCCGCTACAACACCCATTCCAATCAATAAAATTGTAACTCTTGAACGAGACGTGATTATTGGCAGTGAATCTAACTATTCATTAAATTGCGGCTCAGGAATAAAAGAAGAAGGCGGGTTTATGCTATCCTCGTTTCCGATCCCCGACATCTTAGTAAAGGGCTTAAAAACTTTATTGCGCTTACAATCCAGTGCTGATAGCTTCATTACCACCTACGACTCCCCAAAATTACTTTGCTCCCCCATTTATGATATGAATCAGGGAGGGCGTTTATATTTTCTTGACCCAGATGTAGTTACTATTAATAGCGCGATTGGCGCACTAACAAAGAGGCAAATCCCACGCACTTCGGAGATTCCGCCTAACTACTTTCACGCTATCCAAACCACTGTTAGAAGTCTCGGCGCTCCCTGGTAACACCATTAATCATAGGGGGTTTCAAATTCCCTTAACAATATCGGAATCTTAAAATGACGATAAACATAACGACTGATTACTCTGTTCTTTTACCTAAGGTTGCCTTGAAGTACAGGGCTATTATTGTTCAAATAGATGAAATAGGTGAAGAGGTATACAAGCGCCAAAGAAATAATGATAATGAAGCTAGTGCTAATTGTATTATTGAGTTCGGAACTGAAGAAACTAACACCAATACACTCGCACAATTAAAATTTAATGAAGTAAAAACATTATCAGAAAACGATACCTACTTACAGATGTGCTGTTTGTTCGAAATTGGAGCCGATAGCCTGATCCTTGATGCCAAACAGGATGGCTACAAAGGCGAATTATTTTCTTGGGAACAACTAATCTAATATTGGAAAACTGAACAACCCACTTAAGAAGGATGTTTAATGAGTAAGCATACTAAAATTTCAGAAGACATACTTTTAAAACTACTGGATAAAGGTTACATCTCTCCGATAAAATATGATGTATACCGGAGTGTTCATGACACATCCATAAAATTAGCTGCTATAAAACATGAGCGGTCAAGAGGCAGTGTAAATGAGATTGTTAAGGATGTTGAAAGATTATCCCGCGAGGTAGATAAATGGACGTTTGGGCTATCTACAAGGACGATTAACGCTTTAAAATCATCGGAAGATATATCGAGTGCTATACAAACAAAAGAAGATCTACATCGATCCCTAAATTCTGGTGAGTTTAACAGGCGAGGTGGTTTAAGTTATTTCAAAGGCAAGCAGGTTTATGGTTTTGGACTTAAAGCTCTTGATGAATTGCATGTATTTTCGCTACTACCGCCCATCAGCCCAATAATCCTCAATGAAAAAATTTCGAGACAAATACAAAGATCAATAAAGTATTTAGAATCTCACGGATAAAAAGTAATTACAACAGAATTAGTATTAGAGACTTAAGCTTGTGATTCATAAAACACAGATTTTGAACAGCAAGGTACTTTGTGTATCACGCATGAGCGACAAAAGTGTTTGTGTCTCATATTTTCTAAAATATGGTGCACAAACTAAATATTGGAATACCATAGCCAACTTTTTAAAGGTTGCCATCCATTTTAAAATCATTATGGTGTCATTAACAATCATAATATGTGTGAGTTATTCTCTCACAATTAACGATACCCTTATAACGTATCGAGAATAGGGAACCAACAATGACAACAATTGACGCTAAGATAGATAATATTGAAGAAAATGGTGGGTGGGGTCATCGCTATTTTTTAATCAACCCAGATAACTCCCTCAGTAAAATCTCCATTTCAAAATTACGTTCTGGAGATTTCTCTTCAATTAAAAACATTCAATCTAACAAAGAATACCCTATTATTAGCGTTTCATTTCGTAATTTGGATGGGCAAGCTGCTATGATATTTGAGCTAAATGATTATTACATTAAATTAAACGAAAATAAGAGGTTTAATGGTAAACAGATCGGGGTATACCCATCAGCACAAACAAGCTTGTTTCATACTAAGCTAGTAATAAAGGATATTTTCAAGCATTCAACTCATGCCTATATATCAATGCGCACAGCAATAAGGCCTCCTTTAGTTCGTGAAGTTAAGTTAGCAAATATAGATAAAATCATCCCTAATTGCACATCATCAACTAAGCCTCTAGGCTTACGAGAGAAACTAGAATTTTCAAAAAATGTAGCCGAAAAAGAGCATCAATTGAATTACATTTGCGCCATACAGCAAATGTATGAAAGAGAAATAAATTTAGGCATTAATGTAGATAGAGAATTCTACAACGAGTTGGCAAAGCAAACAGACAAACCAGCGGCATAAATCGATTAATTACATTAGAATCTTAAAACAAACCTAACGCAACCACAAAGGATTGTAGATGATCAATTTTGAAAGAAATTATATGTTAACTCCAGATTATAATAACGATATATGGTATCGTCGCGATAATTCAGAAAACGAAACTTGGGACACAACAAGAGGCACTCACACAATTTTCTTAGTAGGTAATGAGTACATTAATCGCTATAAAGAAAAGCCAACATTTATCGCTTCAAAACAAAAAGCGATCTATTTTTCTTGGGAATTTGTAAAAAACATGACTACACACATCTTAAGAGACGATTTTATAAATACCCGTTTGTATCGCAATGCATGTGAGACATTCGCAGCCACAAAGCTTTTAAGTGGAAGGCGATACCTAATTATATATCCATCTAAACTTAAAAATTAAAACAATATTGGAATCTAAGAAAATGGCAGATAGAAAAAACGTCCACCTACAAGCCAGTACAACAAAGGAAATAGCTGGAGCTACAATTAAAACGATCCCTACGGGAACAAGATTTATAATCACATGGCTCAGCGAGGAATGCGGAGGCTCATCCGTATGTGAAGGACTCGAAATCAACCTAATTCATAATGATGAATTCAAACTTAATAATTAATTCAAATATTGGAAACGTATTTTATGTCGCAAGTACAAACATTTAAAAATAAAGAAATTGTCTTCACAGTGAAAGCAAGAATCCCGTTAACAAAAATTGGACTTGTTCATAATATCGGCATCGAGGATTCGTGGCCGTTCAATATTTCCCCTGAATTCGCTAGCCTTACCATTTCTCACGATAATTGTGGCATAGAGTTCGTAAGCGATAAATATGGGCTATTAAACCTTGTGCCCAGTGTTAGGCTACCTGACAGCGAACAAATAGCCGTTGATAGCTTCAAAATAATGTACAACATCCAAGAAGATCGGAAGGATGTACTAGACATAGAAGCTCAAGGTTGGTTCCACTTAGACGAAGAATTTGAAATCAATGAGAACCGACTAATAATTAATGGAAAACTTATCGAACTTGGATTACTGATAGAAAAATTCTCACCACTTAATCAGTGGCAAGAAGCTACTAAATTGGATATTACGGAAGTGTTTGGTAAAGACATGCTTGAGCGTACTCTAACTATATCCGCTAATCCAGATTAACCTTCATATTGGAATTTTCATGGAACTAGACGAAATAGAAGCAATTGAAACTATAACGGCAATTGATGTAGATATTTCTATTGTTAATATTTTCTCTAGGGATTATAACCCTTTCATTATCATTGATATGGATTATGAATGCACTACAGATCAACGAGGCATTACTACTGACGATAGGTTAATTCATATTGTTTCTGCTACCACTGTAGGTGGTCGTTGTTCGTGGGCTTTTAAAGTTTTAGCTGAAAAAAAAGGTGTTCATGATTTTGCCATAGTTATAAACAAAGCTATCCAAGTTGAACAGCAACGTAGAATTACTAACAAAGAACCGTACAAACGGTGGAGTAATAATATGCGAAGCTTGATTGTTCAGTTGTTTGATTGGGATTTTGATTTTCTCGATGATGCATTAGAAAACACTGAATTATTTATCGAAAAATTCGTAACAAATTAACAGGGCAACCCCCTGATATCGACGTATTGGAATCTCAAATGAATTATAAAGACAATAAAGAAACATCCTATGCAATTATAAGTAACTATAGCGGTTACAGCGATATAGTAATTGCAAAAGGTCTTGATGTAGCAATAAAGAGCTTCCTCATGCAGCAAAGAATTATAACATCACTGTTCCCGTCAGAGTCTCTTATTATTGTGGGGCAAGATGGTGATAATAACATGCCACTCTTAACACTTTTCCACGATGAGCATAACATTCTAAGCATGCAAGGAGTCTCTTATTGCGATGGTAAAGTTGTAGCAGATGGTCGCCTTGAACGCGCAAAACCCACCAAAATTATAGATGAATGCCAATCATTCATTGAAATCGCGTCAAAACTGAACCAAGTATTTGAATTAAACAAACAAGAAAGTCGAATACATGAGAGATTCGATCAAATAAAAAATTCGCGGCCTGCACTGCACCTAACTCGTGATTACTTTAAAGATATGCTCATTGAATATGAAGAAAACACTTGTGGTAAAAACTTCACCTGCGATCCTGAAAAATTATCCAATGAAATAGATAACATAAGGTTATCATATTCTGCGACTGTAGAAATAAAATAACAATATTGGAATTCCATAACTAACAAGATAAACAATATTCATTGGAGTGCATGGTTGATTTTCGATTTAAAATCATTAAACTTTATTACATGAAACAACCTTTTAAAAGAACGTATACATGGCGATCAGCAAAATAACTACGGCACAAAAGATATTAGAGTTTAAAAATCTCCATGGCGAAGAGTATTCTTATAAAAACACAATCTATACGGATTACAAAACACCATTAAAAATCACATGCAACCGACATGGTGATTTCTCTACGACAGCAAAGAAACACTTAAATGGCTTTACTTGTCCAACTTGCAAAAAAGAAACTGCTGCAAAAGTGAAATTCTCAGAGATACATGGAACAAAATATAATTACGATAAAGTAATATATAAAAACTCTAAAACTAACATCACCATCACCTGCGAAGAACATGGCGATTTCTATCAAACACCAAGCAGACATCAAGAAGGACAAGGTTGTTCGAAGTGCTATCAAGAATCTCGACGTACTCCCAAAGAAGGTGTAATCAAGCAATTCAAAGAAGTACATAGTGATACTTACGACTACTCTAAAGTGGAATATGAAGGTACTGACAAACATGTGATAATTATATGCAGCACACATGGTGAATTCAAACAGCGCCCACACGACCACCTTGCAAACAAAGGGTGTCCTGATTGCCAGGAATTTACGCAACTTAATACCGAAGAAATTATTGAACAATTTAAAGATACTCATGGAGAGCTTTATGATTATTCTAAGGTAGAATATATCTCAGCCCACAAAAAAATTAAAATCAGGTGTGCTAAACACGGATACTTCAAACAAACACCGACCTCCCACAAGAATGGGAGTCACTGCCCAAAATGCTCTAAAAATTACTGTCCTACGACTAAAGAAGTCATTAAAAGATTTAAAAATGTGCATAAAGACAAATATAACTACAGCAAAGTAGATTATACAAAAAGCTCTACACCAGTAACTATTATTTGTAGTGAGCATGGTGAGTTCAAACAAGTAGCCGGAACCCACTGGAATGGTTCTGGTTGCCCCAAGTGTGCGCAGAACGTTCAACTATCTACTAAAGATGCAATTAAACAATTTAAAAAAGTGCACGGTGATACTTACGATTATTCTAATGTCGTATACAGCAAAAACGACATCAACATTACAATAGGGTGCTCAAAACATGGCGATTTCGAGCAAACACCAAATGCGCATAAACAAGGAAAAGGGTGTGCTAAGTGCGCAAAAAATGTCAAGTTAGACACTAAAAGCGCATTAGAACGTTTTAATGAAAAGTTTGACAACAAGTACACCTACAACAATTTCGAATACATAAAAGCTAAAGCTAAAATAACTATAGAATGCCCGATACATGGGTTATTCGAAACCACATCAGAAAGGCATTGGAACGGACGGGGATGTCCTGTCTGCCGCAAAAAGAAGTAATGTTGGAATCTTATGAAAACAACTAAAAATATAACAGTCCCTGCCATTCAAAGCCTCATTTGTGATAAATGCGGCAAAGAGACCGACATTGATGATTTAGAGTGCCAGGAATATGTATCTATCAATCACAATTGCGGATATTCATCAATTATAGGTGATATGAAAAAAGTTGAAATCGACCTTTGTCAACATTGCTTTATTAAGTTGATAGGACAAGACCTTATAAACAAGTGCACGAAAGACTAGAATTCAAAAATCATCGGATTTTAAACTATATTGGAAAGTTACGCATGTTACTTGCATAAAAGCCCTTTATCATTAAAGTATTAAGAAACTAACTAAGCCGGAACAATAAAAATGCCAAAAACCCGCCATACCCAAGAGCTTGAACTCTACAAAAATGAATTTGAAACATTTAAGGATGCCTTAAACATTATTGAAAGGGCGTTGAGTGATATGTCTCCCATCTTAGATAGACTTAACGAACAAACATTTGCCACAGGCCGCAGTGATGAAATCGCCACGTCATTACTAAAGAACACAGCAAATATGATGTCTTCAGGCATTTCTGACATTGCACTGATTGGAGAGCAATATCAAGCGCTAACTAAACATCTTCCTTTAATTAATTCTGAAAATGAAACCAGATTTGCCATTCAAAATACAACGCAGGAAGATAGACACACCAATGTGCGCGAAGAAATATTAACAATTTTAGCCGACTACCCTGGGGAGTTGTCCCGCCACCATGATTACGAACAGAGCGAATACGTAGAAGGGAATTACATACTAGCTTTCCACGAAGGATTGGATTTAGATGTTATAGAACAAATAGTAAGTATTCCTAATGTCACTAAAGTTGATGACTATTACAACAATATATCAAAATACTAAGATTAATTTGTGGAAGCTTAAAATGAATATATTCGATAACTATTTATATGGCTGTGCTCTTTCCTTTACAATCAATGTGATATTTTTCAAGTATGCATTTGAAAATATTTCTATCGGCACCGCATTGTTATTATTAATCTTCACTGTTTTTAGCTGGATAACTGTGGTGGCGCATATAATAGTAAGTCCGATATACATCGTCTACGAACTGCACTTAAATTGGAAGAACATGCAACAAAAGATTGCAGAGCCTCTTTTTGTCCGCTCCCATGTGAACATCTCTCTGCGACAATTGCGCAAAATTTAATATTGGAAATTTAAAATACACACCAAGGATAAAAAAATGCTTAAGAACATCATACTATCTCGACTTTTCCTTTGTATCACTACAATAGTTAGCGGTTCTCTGGTTATGCTTATGCCATTCCTCGAACTAGAGGTGACATTGAAAAACTTAATATCACTATCAATTTCAAATTTAATAATCAGTCTTATTTTAACTGCATCCATTCAAACATTTAGTGATAGAGTTGTCTTCAAATAATCAAACCATAAGCAATATTGGAAAACTATATTAGCCAACTTTTTAAAGGTTGCTATTCATTTTGAAATCATTACTGTATTACCTACAATTAACATTGAGAAGAAAACATGGATAACAAGTCATGACGGTAACGGAAGAGTTAAGCGAAATAAAAAGTGATTTTATTTATGTAAAAAAGAATTACGGGGTTTTAATAGAGTGGTCTGATGCAGCAGAGACTTATCTTGATCAGCTTTTAAATTCGCCAAACAAAAGAACAGCAGTAAATATTTACTGGGAAATTTTAGAGACAATTTTTACTACTGGCTATGATGCTAATGGAAATGATTCATCTCACACTAAACTACCGTTGGAATCAGATCATAAATTAAGAGATATTGCCGAAAGACTTTGTTTGTTAGGCGATTAACAACTTATTTGGAAATATTATGAAAACCACACTATCAAAACTATTCAATTGGAAAGACAACCCAAGCAGTGTATTTTTTATTGCACTACCTTTAGCGGCCTTAGGCTTCCTTTGCATTTTCATGACAGCATTTTTGCAATGGAAAATCAATGGAGACTATTGGTACGCAATCATCACATTCATTGGATGTACGCTTGCTTACATCACAATAACCCCTCTTGCAAAAAGAATAATAAACCTAAAAAAACACGATTGGAAAATGAAAGCGCCAAACTTAAACAACAATAAAGCAAACAGATAAACCGAGCGGCATATATCAATAAATACAATGTTGGAAATCCATCACTAACAAGGCAACTAAAGGGACGATATGAACAACTTAACATTAGATATTTCACTAGAAGCATGCAACATGGGCAATCAACAAGGCGAGATAGCTGAGTTCGTAGAAAACCATCCTCTATGGGCTACTTATGTTGACAAGGTGAATCAAGCAGGAATACCTTCCCACCCAGCGGATGAAACACAACCCAGTGATGAATGGCGTGATAAACAAAGCTTTCATCCAGACGATCTTATCGGTGAAGCTTGCAAAGTGCTTAATTGGCAATGCGTCCCTGATACGGGTGGGCTCGTGATGAACTTCTATTAATGTTGATTAATCAGCACCCATACTTTAAACGAAAAAAAGCAGCCTCAATGAGACTGCCAGTATCGTTAGTAAAACATTAAACTTCTAGTAAATCATTCAAAGCTAGCTTTAACTTATCCTGACAATCATGAATATCAATTGCTGAAACAAAAACATCAGTAATCTCATCATCATTACCGTCAAATAGGAAGCCAGTAAACTGCTTATCTTCCTCAAGCTCTTTTTGAACGATTAATGTATGACCAGCCGTTTTCCACTCAAATCGCTTAAAATGAAAATTGGAGCCAGAATCCTGAAAAGGAAGCGGCCAACGTTCTTCTATAAGATGCGAATGCTGCTCTAAAATAGAATCCTTAATTTCATCACTCACATCTATTCGACCAAGCAAAGCTATATTAATGGGTTCATCATCGAAATCTACACAGCGCTTTATAATGGCAACGTCATCTGTTTTCGATAATAGCGCTCTAATAGCCAGATTATCGCCAATGTCAAATATCACATTAACCAATTGACTATCGACCACTTCAATATTCTCTAAATATTCTTCAAGTTCTTCAGTTGTGAATGTTACTAGTTTTTCATAACTATGCATTTCATTGTCCTTTTGTTAAATAATTAATGTTTGTCGCGCATGGTTAAGTAGGAACTCAACTAGGTTTTTATTAATTGCTATTTTTAACTATTGCAATGTATTTTAAAATCATTAAAGTATTACTATTAAACAGTTTAGGTATGCAGATGACCTCTTTGTTGTTAGAGACTGTGTAGCGAAGATCTTTTAAAAAATCACAAAACGAAACAAAATTGGAACATTTTCATGAACAGCAATAAAGAAATACTTAAAGTAGGCAACCCTATATGGGTAGTAGAGAACTCTATAACAGGAGAGATCTACTTAGAGACTTTAAGCATTACAAAAGAACTAAGCGTTGCCTCTCTTACTCAATATCATAGTCACCATGAGGCGATAGGCTCTCAGTTGTACCTCGATGCCCATAAAGGTCAAGATGGTTATTATAGAGCTGATATGGAGAAATGGGTATCAGAGCAGAAATACCTCATATGCCATAAAATGTCCCTAGAAAAGCTAACAACCTAATTTAACGACATTGGACTCAAACAATGAAGCGTTTTGAATTCGACAACCTGGAACACCACGCGAATATGTGGGTTATTCATCAGGGTAAAAAGTATTATGTTATATCGGTCTGTTTTCCCGAAGCGTTATTTGGCTTGGTTCCTCAGAAAGAAGATTATCCCGCTGACGAATGGAGTTGGGTGCGCTGTGAAAGCGTAGAGTTGATCAAAAATGAAGTAATCATATTTCCTAGAAAACAGATATTGGAAACTTTGAAATGACTAATAAAGACAAACAGAAATGTGATTGTAAAAAACAATCGACTAGAACATGCAAAGAAACCCCTAATGGGGGTTGGGGAACCATGAAATGCGGAGCACCTCTTTGCGATGATTGTAAATGCGACTGTACGGATATATTAATTCACTAATATTGGAAACTTCAAAATATGGCTAAAGTAACAATTACATCCAAACAAAAAGCTAAAATTAACCGCGCTGTTAAGGCACTCAATGAAGTTCGCCAAGAAGTGGCTAATGAAAATCCTAATAACGACATTAACTGGTACTTAGAGGATTGCGAAAACCTTAACTTCATGGAAGATAGCCCTCATGATGACGAAAATAACGCACGGGAAGACAGGGTAATTCACCTTGTTAATCTACATAATGCAAGTGGCGGCGGATGGTAGCCTCAAAAACGAATAAAAACTAGCGAACGCATAGCAACAAAAACACATTAGGATTTTAAGCATGTCAGACCCAGCAATAACCATCACAGAACCACAGAAAAAGGCATTCAAACAACTCGAAGCTGCATTCAAGAAATGTCATTCGACTGGCCTGGTGATTCACGGCGAGCTCACGACACTTTACGCTATTAACAAAAAAGGTTTAGGCTCTAGACATGTTGTTCTCGGGAGCGACAACACTGTAATTACGGACGAAGCTGTATACATAACTCCAAAAGCATTTGAAGGATGCTCGGCAGATGACAGGCTCGGCATAGAATAAAATCTCTTTAAACAATATTGGAATCTTGGATCGCCTAAATCTGTGCGTATTCATAACACTGTTACCGTTAATTTACTGTAAATAAATAGAATCATTAGAAGGTATTAAAAATGTTTAAAATGCTAAAAAGCGCCATGTCGTTTATAACTGATCCCGAAGCAAGAGCAGTATCACCTATCAAATACCCAAACGGCAACGCCATGTCTATTAGAGAAGCGAAATCTTTTGGCTTATACATTGGTGATGAAGCTATTACTGAAGATAAGCTTACTGAGCTCCTTCACAATGCGACTTATAAAACCCCTAGAGATATGGCGATTTTAAAAGTGGCTCACTGGAACTTGAGCAACTTTTCAATTAAAGAGATGTATTATGAGAAATCTCCATTAGAAGGTAAGGTAAAAGTTAAATTAATCGGGGCAGCTTACATTCAGGGTGAAGATACGGTTCTAGTCCCTATTGAATCTATTGGCGGTGTTTTAACTGAAAGATTAGAACCAATTTTCAAAAATCAAAATGCAGGTATTTTAAATAGCCTGATAGTTTCAACTCTAGGAAAACAGAAATCAGCATAGTGAAATATGAACGCGGTAAACCAATAAATTACTAATTATTGAAGGAAGGAATCTTAAAGAATGCATAATGATATCACACTACCAACAGTCAATTTTTTAGAAACATTAAAGGCACTACAGAAGAACGAGTGGAACTCTCTTGGATTAAATGAACCAGAGCCTTGCCAAGTCATCGACCTTCCCACGGGTGGAGAGGATATACTCACTAGGCTGTGGGCAGTTTTCTCCAACAAGCCTAATTTTTCTAATGACTGCAAGTTCACCTATGTATTTCCCACACGAAATGGCGAACAATTGCCCGATGATTTACAGGTTCTCCATGACTATTGCCAAGAGTCTATAGTCAATCACGAGTTGCTCTTCGACGTTTGCTGGTAATAACAATGGCTCAGAATGAATAATATTGGAAATTAAGAAAATGGCAGATAGAAAAAACGTCCACCTACAAGCCAGTACAACAAAAGAAATAGCTGGAGCTACCATTAAAACGATCCCTACGGGAACAAGATTTATAATCACATGGCTCAGCGAGGAATACGGTGGCTCATCCGTATGTGAAGGACTCGAAATCACCCTAATTCATAATGATGAATTCAAACTTAATGATTAATTCAAATATTGGAAACTTCATGGAACTAGACGAAATAGAAACAATTGAAACGATAACGGCAATTGATGTAGATATTTCTATTGTTAATATTTTCTCTAGGAATTATAACCCTTTCATTATCATTGATATGGATTATGAATGCACTACAGATCAACGAGGCATTACTACTGACGATAGGTTAATTCATATTGTTTCTGCTACCTCTGTAGGTGGTCGTTGTTCGTGGGCTTTTAAGGTTTTAGCTGAAAAAGAAGGCGTTCATGATTTTGCCATAATTATAAACAAAGCTATCCAGGTTGAAAAGCAACGTAGAATTACTAACAAAGAACCGTACAAACGGTGGAGTAATAATATGCGAAGCTTGATTGTTCAGTTGTTTGATTGGGATTTTGATTTTCTCGATGATGCATTAGAAGACACTGAATTATTTATCGAAAAATTCGTAACAAATTAACAGGGAAAACCCCCTGATATCGACGTATTGGAATCTTATGAATAGAAATAAAATCCCCCTATTAAAATCGCCACTAACTTCATTTTATCGAGTTCAGCGCTTGGTTTTACGTACTCTGCTAGATCCGATAATCCAATTGATCAGCAACATCTTGGCTCGAATCAGTCAATGGAGTTACAACAGTCAAAAACGGATAGATGCTCAGGAATTGGAAGAAGCCTGGGCTATACAAAATAAAAAATGGGAGCTGAAAACGGAACAAGTTAAAACAGCTTTTTCACGAATTGCGTAATATTGGAATCTTAAAATGAACAATGAAATAGCCAACAAACCTCTATACCATAATCCGCCAAAAATGAAGGTGCATATGAAATTTAAGATGGAAAAACCAGAATGGCAGAAAAGAACTGAAATGTCTTTTACTGGGCTCTTCGTACAACTAACCGTTGTACTTCTCGCGCTTGCTGCCTCAGGTTTGTTTTTCTTTTTAATGAGTGTATTTAATTCTCACCCTAAATAATTATACTGGAATATTGAAATGCCAAAAGATACGCTTGTAAAAATAGATAATGCTCTATTCGAGGTCACTGGATTTTTAGGAGAGTTAGCCGCTGATTTCACACCTCTTAAAGACAGTAAATATAGAGAGTGCTACGAACAAATATCTACGCTTCAAATAGAACTTGTTAAGAGTGTTAGAACTCTTCAATCAAAGCTAGAACACCATAATGCAACATTTGAATCTAAAATAAGCAACAAATGTAAATTTCATGTGTCGTGGGTTGGCTATTGTAATCAAGATACAAATAACAATGATTTCTGCGAAGAGCACAGTCCATTAAAATGCTCTGGATGTGGCGCGAAAGCTACCAAAGACTGTGAAGCTACCTTAGGCCCAATGACATGCGGTAAACCTCTATGCAACAATTGTAATCATAAAAACCATTAGGTTGGGATCATTGAATATATGAAAGTCGCAAACATAAATATCCCCAACAACGTTTATAAACACCGTTTTTACAAAGAATTAGACAAGATACTTTCTAGCTATGATATGGGCGCTAAAACATCCATGGATAGAGTGTTTGGCACTCATAACACGCATAAGCCAGAACTTTACGGTTTTGTTGGTCACATTGAACCTCACAGAGACAACAAAGGTATTGTCTATTTTATGCCACTAAATGACGTTAAAGGTATTTTCTATAATTCTGACGGGGAAAGCATAGATTACAAACAAGGCGATGTGATCAGGATGGATGATCGCGTAATGCACGGTGTTTATCAAAAAGGTCATGTTGTAGCAATGTTCATAGGAGCTTTTGATTTCCATCAAGACCATAAAGTTATTGAACTTTTTAATAGAGCTATCACCCAACTGTCAGATGGGAATAGCTATAAAACAGCTCCTAGATGGTTAAGCGCTCCGATAGCCAGAGACGAGTGTTTTGAATTAGAAGACTTAGAGCCTGTTCGAAACCTTTTACAGCATGCTAACGAACCTATCCTTTGCTCTGTTGATGAATGCAATAAAGTGGCCGTAAAGTTAGATAATAAATTCCCATATTTCTGGGAATATAATCTTTGCCATATACATAACAACTAAATTTAAATTTTAAAAATGAGCAATTAGGAAAAAAACATGTTTGAATAAAGGCTTAAGTGGGCGGGTTGAACGTGATTCTGTAATGATTTTAAAAATTATCAGTTAGCAATATAGTTTTAAAACAATTAATTTATTTGTAATAAACCCATAATTACAAAAGATAAAAGTAGAAAAATTCATTTATAAGTGGACAGGCCTTTTATTCACGAATACCATACACAATACAATTGTTCTATCTCTACCACTCATGTGCATGCAAATGTATAAACATTAATATTGGACACTTAAATAATGACCGAATACACCACTAAACTAAACCTCTTAGAAATTGGGATGTCTTTATGAGCGACGAGATCATGCGCAGCATTTACAACCAAGACTTAACATACAATCAATACGCACTAGATTTAGACAAAATAATGATGAAAGACGGGCTAGATGATGCTGTTGTGTATATCGGGAAGCACAATCTAGACGTACATCAATCAAGCCATCTACTTTTTAGTATGATTTCCTGTTCTATCTCCAAATTAAGAATGGCCGTGAGGTTAGAGCGCTGTGATTCAGAACAAGAGATGACAAAAATTGACATACCGAAGTAGGCCTACCAACCAACAACAATATTGGAGAATTAAAGTGCAACCAACAAATAAAGAACTAATCACCTGTGCCATCATACTTACACCAGCATTCATATTCTTGTTAGTGTGGTTCGCGTTATGTGTGAAGGTACTTTTCGATGACACCATGATAGAAATGGATAAAGGAATTGTCGCAGTATTCATGGTGCTAGGTATCTTCGGGATCAAAAAGATTTCCCTTAGTTTGATGAAAGTTAAAGACATGCTCGCACATAATAAAGCTAACCTGAGTCCTTAGAATCAAATTAACCCATGTTGGAATTAAGCAAAATGATGAACCTGTTCTTAAAACTTATCGGGATCTGTCCGCATGAAGAATGGCGTCATGTATTAATAACAGAACAGATAATTGACATAAAAGGCAATAAGACACCTCAAGAAGAATATCGCGCTTATAAGATGTGTAAAAAATGCCCAAGAAAAGAAAGGGAGTGAAACTCACTTCTCGAATGTTGATTAGATTTAACTTGTTGGAATCTTATGAAGACTAAATGGATAAACGTCATGCAAAATACATTTATAGCAATTAATGCTATCGGAACAATTTTTCTGGCCGTAATGATTATCTGGCTTTGAACTATAATGGGATTCCAAAATGAACAATGACATCGAGCGCTTACTGCTCCATATGGTGTGGACATTGTGGGAAAACGGGAACTTTATTACCGCATTGCCCGACGCGCCCCGAATTAAGATTGAGCAGTCGGAACTTTATAGATTGTCCGACAAACACGGCATCAAACCTAACGTTGTGATCGGCGGTTAAATAAAATGCGTCATAAACCAAATAACTAATGTTGGGATCTTTAGCATGTACTTAGACCGAGATGATAAGTTTGAGATGGTTCAAACGGCGATCAATCTAATGACTGATAATGGGCAGCACCCACATATAATCTTAAACTCACTAGTAAGGGCTTATGACTTACCTAATCATCAAGGAAGAAACCTCTATGCCGAGTGCAAATTAATACTTAAAGGTAGAGCAGAAGAAATCCCGCACAAGCTTAACTGACGGATGGGGAATTTAATATGACAAACAAACTCCCATTAATAACAGTATTGGAATTATAAAGAAGGATATTTGCTTTGAAAACACAAGACCTACAACGAGGACATCTGACCTTTCAGAACTCAAAGGAAGCAGACTTTGCTCTTAACCAAGTAAATTCTATTGCCATGAGTGCGATCCAAAATACAGGGAACTTCGGGGGAGCACATTTATTAGTTTCCTTTGATGATGAATCAAATAACTATATATTACCGATTTTGACTGCGCCGATGGAGAAAACCAGGGCGACACAATTAATCATTAACTTGATTGCAGAAAAACAAAAGCCTGACTGTATTTTACTCGTTTCTGCATCATCACCGTTTGAGAAAGGGGATATGCACAATAGTGTTATTGCTCACTTTGAAACGCGTGAAAACCCAAATCGGACTATTGATATTTTAGGGCGATGTGCCAACCCCAATAAGCTTACTTTTCTAGACGATGAAGGATATCATCAAATTACACAGGGAGAACCTTATAGGGCATTTCCATTGTATGGCTTTTATCATTCAACAGAAGAAAGCATTAGCGGGTCATCTAAAAAGCAGATACTCAAGCAAGTTAACAAACTGCTGGAGATGACAGAAAAATGCAAGAATCACACATATCAACAATTTATTGAATCTGGTTCAGAAGAAATGAAGGCTCTGTATAAAATCACAATGTTGTCATATTTGTCTTAGATTTTAGATAAGATTTACGAATAGAAATTTATCGACCAACCACAGGAACAAAACTGGAATATTTAGATGTTAATGAATTTACAAGAAGTTATGGATACATGCAGAGACTGGGATGCATTCTGTGAGATGAAAGGGTACTCCCCCTATTCCGTTAATGAAGGAGGAGGGCATATTCAGGTTGAACTAACAATCCAAGAAGCGCACAAGTTAGGGATTGTTACACTCCCTGATTGGAAAGTTGCCCCGCCAATACTGGAATCTTAAAATTCATAAAAACGTCAAAATGGGGAATCAAGTTGGTTAGATATATTTGGATTGGCAATAATATCCATCACATTGTTTTTAACACTCACAAACTGGTTATGGGTTTCAGGCGTTATTGGTTTTCAAATAACTTTCGATAACAGTTGAAAAAGCAACTCTACTGAATAAGTCATCCCAAAATAAAATAAACCGGAATAAAATTATTATGACAATAAACGCACTAGCAATAGCAGAAAAATTTGAAAAATGCATAAAACGAAAAGAATCAGGCCTCATTTATAAAATAGACTGCATATTAGGTTTATGGGGGGTCGAAGGAGGGTGCAAAGAGGTGGTTGAAACTGAGGCTTTCCACTACTGGCAGCAATACGAAAGTGATGGAGAGTATAGTTCAATCATTGGCGGTCAATCAGTAATAGAAAAACTTAAACAACAACTGACTTAAAAATAAACCATCAACATATTGGAATATTAAAATGAAAATTGAAATAAAAGGACGGTTGGCTGATCCCAGCAGTAATAATTTTAAAGTGCTATCTAGTGCCTTCTTTCTACTAGGTTGCCTATTTGTTCTACTTTTCTTTGGCACTTTCCTAGTAAAGCCTTTTACTATTAAAGTCCCAACGACTGGCATCGTATTTAATTTAGGCGCAATCACATCTTTCGTGGCGGCTAAAGCATTTCACAAGGCATCTGAGGATGATGCCAAATTAATAAACAAGATTAGACACTATAAATAATATTGGAATCCTAAAATGAGTGAAAGAAATTGGAAAAAACGACAAGTAAGACAACTCTTAATAGGGTTATCTGTTACGACGATATTAACGGTACTTAATTATTTCAACAATAAACTCGAAGTTGTATATGTACCAACTGCGATATTAGTCATAGGAGGGATTGTTGCAACATTCATTTGGATAGTTAAAACAGCCCCTATTGTTCCCGCAACAGTATTGGAATCTTAAAATGAACAAAGCAAACTCAGACTACAAAGTTAAAGTAAATCTAAATAAGCAATTAGATTCAAGACCTCGTTGTGAGTTGTCAAAAGTTATAAATAATATTCTTGATAAAAACAACATGAAACATTGCACAGCTAATACAATAGCACTACTAAACAAGCTCGGATGTCTAGACCTAAACAAAGTAAACGAATTGCTAACGGAAGAATCAAGCAAACAGAATTAGACCTATAATTAACTATGTTGGAAACTTAAAATGAATGATAATTATCAAAATGAACTAATCACGAATTATATCATAGCGCACAATAAGGGCCTAAATCCTAAACTCCAACCAGAGATGTGTTCACAACTACTAGCTGTGTGCACTGAAAAGTCAGTTACCAGTTTTAATATATTCAATAAACCTGAGTCATTTTTAGAAGTGTGTTTTGAATTAAATATTGATCTCGCCCAAATACGCCAACAATCATCTAAAGGCAACTCTTTCGAGAATATAGAAAAAGCGGTTGCTAGAGCCATTTACAAAAAATATGACAATGCAAAAGAATTATCCAGAATAGTCCAAGCTGCGATAGAAGAAAACACTAAAAAATTCGATTTATAACAATGTTGGAAACTTAAATAGTGACCGACTTATCAAATTTAGATCCAGCCCCACAAACGTAAACTTAAATAACAAAAGCCGAGGTAATAAATGTCAAACGAAAATAGTGGTGATTTCTTTGTAATGCTAATAACTCAACAAGGTGGATACACACCGCTTGAACTATGCACTAGTATTGCGCATGACACATGTGAACTAGCCAAGTTTAAAACAAAAGAACTAGCAAAAGCAGGAGCACTAGACTCTGTTCTTGGTGAAAACTTCGGCTATGAAGTTTACCAAACTACTCAGTCTAGAAAAGTCTTAGAGGAGGGCATAGTGGAAAACCTCGAATACGTCTAGCTACAGCAATACTCGACACCCGAGGTTTAGAGCATTAAATAAAATAGGTATCATAATCAATTTTAAAATAATTAAGCTATCTTTTAGCAAAAAACCAGCTAAGAATCAAAGATTCAAAGCCGGATAATTATTTACGCACGTTGACGTAAATCTAATTCATATTCTGCAATATAAATCGGTTTGTTTTTCTGAGCATCAACAAGTTTCATTGCTTTTAAAACTTGCTTTAAAAGTGCTTCCTCACCAATAATTACAGGTTGAGGTTGACCTTCTTTATACTCAATGAATAAGCATTTACACTTACTCATATCAATACTACCTGATAAGTAATCACAAATTGATTGCGACACCTTTTTCGCCATATAACGTGTTTTACAAATCACAGGGTAGTGCTCTGCAAAACCCATGTTCGCAGGGATCTTAATCCCCATAGGATATATGTGACTTGGCGCTGCTTGAAACCCACGAGCAATATACTTTTCAGTTCCCGTTGTATACTGTGCCATAATATCTGCGCGTATTTCTTCATCTTGACTAAAAACAAGGTCAATTTTTGGAGTAACACCTTCAATTACATCATCGAGCATATGACGAGATGATGAAGCGAATCTTTTAACACTAATTGCTTTTTTAACTTCTTTCATTTTTTGTCCTAGTTTAGTTTGTAGTATTTGCAAAACTACATAGGATTATTGCGCGGTAACATTAAGCTTAGCTTACCCCGTAGCAATCACTCTTAAACCTAAGACAAATACCCCTTGTTATGCTGGTTTTTTTCATTAATATAGGCTTTAAGATATAAATTTAAAGAAGGAGGCATAATGCCTAAGAAATTTACAGGCACTCATCATCAAGACTATTACGCAGATTGGCGTTACCTCGGAACTTTTGATGAAGAAGACTTCTATATCCGCTTTAACGAAGAGACACGTTGCTTAACCAACCTTTCCATCGTTTATGGGGATAAACCTTCCCAATATATTTCCCCTCATTTTGGGACGTTTGACGACACTGTAACCTACAGCATCCCAGATACCTCGAATTATAAAAAGATGTTTGAATTACTGATTGAGAATAAGTACGTTTATAGGGATGGCGATAAGCCTTTTGGCAATACGACTGAAGGAGAATTTATTAAACTTGCTGAGCAGGAAAAATTCAAAGCTATTATCCAAGGAGGGATAGAAGACGCAATGGATATTTGTTCAAGAGGATACGCTTTGCTTTTAAAAAACACATCATACAAGGACGATAAAGTTAAATTAAAAGCAATTTTAGAAAAATGGGCTGACCACTGCTGGTTGGAGAATGGGCATAAGTAAAACAATCAAAATCAGTTACTTTGCCAACTTAGCATAAACATCATATCCGTTCACCAAACCCTTAGCGTAGTTTTCGGTCTTGTTCAATTGATCCGATGATAAGACACTCACCAAAGACACATAACCATCGACTACTTTGTTCTGTGCGCGGTTTTTAAATAAAAATATCGATATTAAATGTGCAAACGCACATTTTTTATCTTTTGACATATTCGTTATAACAACATTAATCGTTCTTTGTTGAAATGCAATCATTTCAGAGCTCATGACTTATTCCTTTCTACCTAATTATGTTTATGTAATTAGGCATACAAAGGCGCAATTATATCACTTCATCAAATACGCAATGGAGCTATCGTGCTCTTTTTCAACGAAACAATTGCCCTAAACGCAAGATTCCGTTAACCTAAATATTATGGGTTTTCGTCGCCTAGACCTGCCTCGTGGTCAAGACGTAATTGTTATCTTGTTAAACTTTTGTTGGCGAGCTAACGCGAGAGGTACGTAGTCAGCAATATAAGCCACCCACTACAGGTTTAACATTATGAACACTCCATTACTTCCAGTACAGATCTACCCATCCCAACTTGCCGCCTTTAAAGCTAAAGCTGAATTACTTGCTATTTCTATTGCTCAGGTATTGTCCATAAAAAAGTTATCAGCTTTTAAACGAAATGACTACCTAGCGGTCAGCCTTGGATATAAAGGCCATCCCGACTTAATAGAAGCCGTTAAATTTAGAGCCGATTCAGATAAAGAACAACAATTACTGATATTCTCAAATGCAGACATCAGGAGTTCGATTGCAGAAGTCTTTAGCGCCAAACTGACTGAAGCATCGTATGATCAAATACTAACACTTTGCCATAAACTTGGTAATGCAGAGCTGGGGCGTTTAGTCATCGATGACTTACGCAAGACACTTGGTGATACCTCAAAAGCCTCAGCAGAAGCTATTCGCGCTAATACCTGGACAACTATGCTATTAGATGAAACTTGGAACACTCCCGATTCAATTCGGCAGCATCAAGATATGACTAGATTTTACCGAGAGTTAGAAGCCAAACATACCATTAAAAACTCAGGAGTGAAGATTGTAATAAACATATCAGAAATACCAAGAATCACCTTAGAACAACTCCATAAACATCCGACTTTTAAATTGTTCCTTAAGGAAGTTAGACAAGAAAAAGTTACTGTTTGCATTATCGGGCAACCACAAGACTTGGATGACAAGAAAGATTGGAGGATAAAAGCCTCAATAGACGCCTGGGGCGTAAAAGATATAAATAAAAACCTATTAGAGCTCTGGAAGAACTTTAATACATGGTTGATGACCTTCTTTGTGACAGAACGTATTCATGTCACAGAACGAATTTACGATCATCGTTGGATCACACCCATTATCCAGTACGGTTTTGATATAAGAGATCCAGCAATCCATCAATTTTCTAAACTCACCAATGATGACGATATAAAGCTATTCATTGCATTCATGAAAGAGTCGAAGCAAGCAATGCATTCATACGGGCATATCTTTGATAACAGTTTTCCAGACATAGATTTAAAGGATATTATTGACGCGAATGATGTCACATACATCAACCTAGATGCAGTAGACCAAATGAATAAATCAGAAGAAGCCAATCTTCTCTTACCAATAATGATAAGAGATATCGCAAGTGATCAAAGGCAACAAATAGAAGAAGCAAAATCAACTTTGGCGGAAAAGTCATCCCAAAACCCTAATACATCAGTCCAAGCACTATGCGATCACAATATATATGATTCCTTTGGAGATAACACGCATACCACCCAACAAAACCGTTGTTTGATTTGCTCACATACATGGGAAACAGATACATCAACCAAAAGCATCGATCAAGCCTCATAACAAAACTTGCAGATATTTGAATGACAAAAAAAGAGGCTCAAAAAAGCCTCTTTAATAATATCACTAATGCAATTGTTCTACTTTGTAGTGATACCGCATTCTTTCTACTCTAACCGGACTCGACACCAAATAACGTGCATTATTAAATTCAATAATCTGGTCTTTCTTTAGAACCGAGCCACCAACATAACCTCTGCCTTCTACAAACACAGTATCCATAAGTTCGAAACTTAACTCTGAGCTGTTTTTCATAATATATCCTCATTTTAGATTGCTACATTAAATACGGCCAAAGGAAGTAGAATATGTAAACTCATAGTTGATAATCCTTTAGAGAGCCAACGTAGGGGATAAACCCAATCGACGCACCAGTGACTCGACACATTGATTATCCTCACCCCAAAACTATTTAATACTAAGTATTAATACCCTAAATTTCTTAAGGTATATATGAGCAAGCTACAGGACAACTTATGAAGAAAATTACTTTAAACAATTATAAAGGCGCAGACTTTGGCTTAAGTCACCTAAAAGACTGCAACATATACGCAACCCGTCAAGGTAATCATTGCTATGAATTCCTCAACACACCAGTTGAAACGTTAATAGCAAAAGAGCACAAACAACAGACTTATGTTTTAAATCAATTAAAGGGCGAGTTATTTCTTTGTGAACCATATAACGAAGAATTAGGTTGTTACCCAATTCTTAATAGAATTAAAACAGATCGTGTAAAGATTATTTCTGATGTTTTCGATTTGAGACCATCTTACATTATTAGTCACAGTACCCCTGAACCTGGCAATACACATATTTGCTATTTTCAAGGTAAGCTTAGTGCATGGTGGCAGACAAACTCATATTATGGGATTTTGTTTCCAACACAATACGCAGCTAAGCACTATATGGAACAGTCACAAGGGGATTTTGGAAATTCCTCTGTGATGCATAAAGATTAATCTCTTTATATCATTTGAACCTCACTTTCTTGTGAGGTTTTTTTTGCTTTAAATTCGGAATCCCGCTAGTTGCGCATATGACTCGACACCTTGCTGTTCAAATTACAACTATTTTGCAAACCAAATCCCTACGTAAAATTAATAATGAAATTAAGGAATATTCAAATGGATTTGAAAAGCACATACAAAGATAAAGAGTCACTCGTTAATGACATCATCATTCAACAGGGACTCCCGTCACAATTAAGTTTTAATCATATCAACAAGTACAATTCAGTGATCTTCGATATTAACTTTAAAGCCAAGTCAATATCAGTAGGGGATATGAGTGAAGTTATCGCTAAAGCAAATTTCATTGATCGATACTACCAGAGCCTTTCACATCGCGTTGAAAAGTAGATTGCTACCAATATAAAGCTTGCTAGATAACGCAATACCTTTAATTAGTACCCTGAACCTGAATCATCATTATATCAACAATGACGATGAGACTTGCTATATCTCAGACGTAAATAAGAGACTGTATGGACTACACTCAAGCTATAATGTTCCTTTGTATCATTATATTTTCTACCGCCAAAGCCATTGCGATAAAACCTTGTGCGAATATGTTTCCGGCAAACCACACAACCTTTGCTTTTTGTCTTTTCCTATTTGTGTTTTTAACATTATCTCTTCCTATCCATTACAACACCTTTATCTACGAATTAACTAACAACACCATTTATATTGCTATTGCCATTTTAAAAGGTGCTAGTTTCTATGCTTATTTCACTTATTCACAAAAACTGACAAAACACTCAGCGAGTTCAAGAGCTTTTGTACCTGTTATTGCTGTCGGGTTAATTGCTTTCGTTAATTTTTTCATATTCTCTGAAGCAATAAGCAGTGCACAACTCATTACTGTAATACTCATTACAATGCTCGGAATAGCATATTACTTCTACGGCCACCTCAGTGAAACCCAATCACAAAAGACATTTATTACATTATTATGTCTTGCTGTTTTGTTATCAGTTATTGATCATATTGCTCTTTCCAATATTCATTGGTTTACATACCTCTATGTAAGTATATTCATCACCATGATTTTTAGCATATTCTTAAATAGGAAGAACATTCCGGTTATTATGAGAAATATGACACATAAAAAAATGTTAATCGCAGGCACTATGTATATGGCATTTGAAGTAATCATTACTCAAACACGCGTAACCATACTACCCGTAACAATAACTAACGTTGCTGCGCTCATGTCTACTCCAATAACCATGATCACCATGGCATACATATACAATGAATCCACTATGAAGAAACAAGCTTATTTTGGCGGCGCTGTTTTTTTAATTTCTATTGGAATTTTATTAAATTAAGTGAATAAAGTTTAAAATACACGATAGACAAAGTTGTAAAAAAAATCCAAGGAGGCAAAAGCCTCTTTGGATTAAAGTTTATCAGTTAAATAAATAGATGATCCTGCAAGGATTATATATTTAGTCATATCTTCAGGTAGAACTTCTTTGTGAGTATCACGAAAGAAAAAATACCCATAAGCATACGGATTGTAAGTAGCAACTTTAAACGAAGGTAAAGGCTTAAACTCTCCTTCCCACGCATCAACTAAATTCCCACGCACATAGGCATGAGGCGTTTTAGACTTCTTACGTTTAACCGTTTGTCTCGAAGCTTCAGAAACTTTGAAACTTGGATTTTCCAGAATTACAATATCGGCTACACCGGAAACTAGATTTTTAAACTCTCCAGCAACCTGCTTACAAGATATTTGAAATTCACCGTACTGATTTTTTTTAGGTAATTTAGTATGTGTATCTATTAAATCACCCAGTTTTGTTGCACGTTGTACTTTTTCTTTTCTATAAATAGATGTTGTCAAAAAGACATCATTATCTATTAAACACTTGCCTAAGCAATATTGCGTCCTGTCTTCTACGAGGGG
>Ga0105355_10000949_pt1 | contig 26900 bp, 30 predicted proteins | sample GOMGulsemesocosm_2_FD_83508 | JGI IMG/M metagenome (GOLD analysis project Ga0105355, IMG submission 83508) | Methane-oxidizing microbial communities from mesocosms in the Gulf of Mexico - GOM9C Gulf of Mexico | ecosystem: Environmental > Aquatic > Marine > Cold seeps | place: Gulf of Mexico...
AAAGCTTTGGAAATAAAAGAAAATAGATTTTTTATTGCAACAGCTTTTCAACCAGAGAGAGCAGCGTTAAAAAATGAGAGTCATTGTTTAATTGAATATTTTATTAGCTGCGCATATGAATATAAACTTCTAAATTAGCTTTTCTAAGAATAAACTAGGAGTATTATATATATGAAACAATTTGATAAAGATATGAACAGTGTTTTTGCAGAACTTTTTTTAGAAGTAAGAGAATTTTTAAAAAAAGAAATAAATGAAGAAGAAGTGATTGAACGACTAAGTGCTAATATTACTTCTTATTTTTCAACAAAGTATTCAAGTGGATTTTGTTATATACGCACAACACAAGAAGGTTTACGTATTGCTTGGTTTAAAGGTATTTATTTACAAGATGATTATAAGTTATTGCAAGGAAATGGGAAAAAATTAAGATTTTTAACAATAAGAACATTAAGCAAAGAAGTAAAAATGTCTTTGCTCTCTTATATCGAAGAAAGTAAAATAATTATGCTGGAAAAGGATGCTATGCATTTGGCTAAAAAAGCATTTAAAAAGAAGTATTAGAAATAAGAATAATTTCTTATTCAAATACTTCTAAAATTTCATCCATAACTTCATCTCTTAACTCAAGGTTTAAATGTGCTGCATTTTTTACCTCAATGAGTTTTACTAGGACTTTTTCTTTTTTAACTAAGGCATAAAAGTCTGTGCTTTTATTAGGGGGAGAAATCTTGTCATTATCTGCATAAATTAATACCAGTTTGGATTTTTTATTAATATTTTTATAAGTTTTATTTGCAGAGTAAAGGTCTTTATTAGCTGGGTCTGTATTATAAGAACCTGCAATTGCAATCATGTTTTGAATAAGTGTATTGTCATAACCATAAAGAGTAGTTGCTAGACTAGCCCCTGCTGAATGAGCTACTAGAGTAAGTGTTTTCTTTTTGTATTTCTTTTTTAAGCGTAAAATAACATCTTTAATTAAGTCCAAATATTTTTTTGTATAAATTAAAGAAGAAAAACCTTTTTTAGAGATAGCTTCAAAAACATTAGATGAAGATTTTGAGTATCCAGGTAAAGCAATAATAATAGTACTTACATCGGTATTTAAGACTAAATCTTCCATAAAAGGTGTGTATTTTTTTAAAGTATCACTACCTTCTTTCCAAGAACCATGAATAAATATTATTAAATTGTCTTCATCATCTGCTTCTTCATATACATAATTAATGCATTCATTTTTAGAAAATATAAACTGATGCTTACTTGTATCACAAGCACTTGGCTTACCTTTATTTGCATACGAACAGCTAAGTAAAATTAACAGTATAAATATATGTCTTAACATCTTTTTTCCTTCTTTAATAGATTAAAAAGGTACAACACCTATATATCCAGCCACCTTTTTTTCAATAACTTCAACAATTCCCGCTTGTACAAAAGAGATACCATCAATAAAATCTTTATCTACCCAATGCAGAGTTTCCATAGTATTTCTACATCCTATAAATTCAACCTCATATTCCATGAGTGATGTAATACGTAATAGTGTTTGTTTATCATAGTCCTTTTTTATGGCTCTCATTCCATCCCCATAGGCAACAACAGTGATTTGTAAACTTTCACTTGGATACTCTTTTTGAATATTATAAATAACATTTAATGTTTGATTGACAGTTTTTAGATCTGATTTGTATAACTGCATCACTACTTTTCTTGGTTTATCAAAAGTAGGATAGGGCTGCTCAAAATTTGATTTTGAAAAAAGAAAAGAAGTAAATACTAGCAGTAATAAAATATTTTTCATGATTAATCCTTTATAAAAACATTGGCGTTTTTCTCTATGCGACCATTGTTTAAAATCTTACAATATATGCCTCTATTATAGGCTAATAATCTTGGTAGCTCTTCATTATATACGCTTAAATGTTTGCAAATTGTGCAATCTTGTGTCAGTAATAATTCTACTTCATCTATGATTAAAATACTTCCTTCTTTTAACTCTTGTGGATTAAAATCAAGTAAAATATTTTCGCCTAAGGCTCCTATTTTAAGATTAATACTGTGTTTCTTAGCTATTAAATAAGCTTCTTTTGATATTAGCATGACTTCTTTGTTGGTATTTTTTTGTGCAAATTTATCGTTTTTAATACCATGGTCTTTAATCATAATAAGTTCTTTTACAATAGGGCGTATTTTTGAAGTATTTTCTTTGTTACTTGAGAAAATTTCTTCTATGTTTCCAAGTTTTCTCATTTTATAAACTCTCTTTCAAAATATCTAAAAAGTCTTTTTTACTCCATGAACCTGGATATTTATTTAGAACTTCTTTTTTATTGTTTAGAATAAAAAAAGTAGGTGTAATTCCTTTGTATTTTTCTTGTAATGAAAAAGGAAGAATATTTTTATCCACATTAATTTTTATAAAAACATAATCTTCTTTTATAGCATTCTTAATACTGCTTAAGGAAAAAATATTTTTTTCCATTTTTTTACAAAAGTAACAAGTATGGCTATGGGCATACACTAGGAGGTGTTTCTTTTGTTTTTTAGCTAAGTTTACTTCTTTAGTATACGAAGCTAATGTTTTTTTGTTTTTCTTTATTTTTCCTTTAAAAGACCTATCAAAATTCATAAAATAAAGTGCCAATGCACTTAATTCTTCTTCGTTTAAAGCTTTTTTCATTTTCATTTTTTTATTGTAGTGCTTAGAAATATACGGGTCGCAAATACTGTTTTGGGGGTTTGGATTAGATAAATAATCTGATAAAAATTCTTCAATTTCTATTTGCTGCATTTCTTTATCTTCTTTGGAACCTAAGTGTTTAGGACCTCGTAACAGTGCATAGCTTAACATATTTACAGTAGGTGCTCTAAGATTTAATAAGGTATTGTTTTTTTCATAGAAATTGATTTTTAACGTTTTCATGGGAATATATTCCAAGTGACAAGAGGCACAATGTTTCTTAAAAATCTTTTTGCCATCTTCATAAGAGGCAAAAAGAAAAATGCTAAAAAAACTAAAAAAGAAAAATACTCTTACAAACATTAAAGTCTAATTCCTGGATTTCTTTTTACTCCAACCAAATCAGGCGTGTCTATTTTAAGATTACTAATATGTTTCATATTTTGCAAATATACTTCTACTGTTTCCCATATAGGCTCCCCAGGTGATACAGAACCAACAGTTGACCAACCAGCAACTTTATACATTTTGCTGGCTTCTAGAGGTTTTTTTGTTTTAGTTAGGTGAATATTAGTAACTCTTTTTCCCATTTGTGCTGTAGGATTAAAACGATATGAAATTCCACCTGTTCTTACCATATCACCACCTTGTTGATAAAAAGGATCGGCATTAAATAAATTATCAGCCACATCTTCTAAGATGGCTTTTATTCTTGCCCCATTCATTTCTCTTATATAGGTTTCTGGATAGGTAATGGCTGTTTGTGTCATTAGATCATCAAAGTTAATACTTTGGCCTTTCATAATGGTAGTACCCCATCTAAATCCAGGAGAGAGTGAAATATCAGCGCCTTTTACATCAATAAGTGCATCACAAATGATTTGATCCCAAGAACCATTAAAGTTACCTCTTCTGTACAGCGTTTCATCTGTTGTTGCTATTACTCTTGTTAAGTCTTTAATAAAAGGGGCTCTTACTGTTTTTATGTATTCTTTCATTTCTTTATTTTCTTCAATAATATTTGAGAAAATAGGAAGGAGGGTAAATTTGAAATCTTTTATTTTCCCATTTTGAATGTCTAAATCAAGAACATTTATGAATTTACCATTTGAACCAGCATTACATACATAAGTGATTCCACTCGCATTTTTTACACCAACTTCTTGTGGAACGCCATCATGAGTATGTCCTCCCATAATAAAATCAATGCCAGAAACAACCTTCGCCATTTTTTGATCCACATCAAAACCATTGTGAGATAAACAAATGATAGCATCTGGTTTTTCTTCTTCTTTTATAAGATCTACTAACTCTTGCATCTCATCTGTTTTAATTCCAAAGGTCCAATCTGGAATATTTCTTTGTGGATTTGCAATAGTAGTATAAGGAAAGGCCTGTCCAATAATAGCAACTCTTGATTTACCCATCATTTTTATAGTATAAGGTTTAAAAGCTAAACCAGAATCTTCATCATAAGCAGCAGCTCCATCCATTAAAGCATCTTCTTTAACAAAAACATTTTGTGCCAAAAATTCTGCGTTTAAGTCTTTTATATTGGATAATATTTCTTCTGCTTTATAGGTAAATTCCCAATGCCCAACAGCAACATCAACACCTAAAAGATTCATAGCTCCAACCATGTCTTTTCCTCTTGTATATAATGCAGTAGCACTTCCTTGCCATGTATCTCCACCATCTAATAAAAGTGTTTTTTCTTCTCCAAAACTTGATCGTAAATAATCTACTACGGTTTTAATTTGCGCAAAACCACCTACTTTACCCATAACTTCCGCATGTTTTTCAAAATTTACACAAGAATAAGCGTATTCTAAACGCTTATTGCCCTTTATTCCATAATAATCAAGTAAAGCCTCACCAACAATATGGGGTGGTTTCCCATAATTGTCATGAAAACCAAGATTAACACTGGGTTCTCTAAAAAATACTGGTAATAATTGCGCATGAGAATCTGTCATATGTAATATTCGAGCATTTCCAAAACTCTCTAACTTGTAATAATCTTCAAGTTTATTATTCTTCATTGCTTTAGAATGTGAATTTGCAAAAATAGGACTTGCTCCTAAAATTGCCATCATATATATAAATTCTCTTCTGCTTAATTTACTCATGTCAAACCTTTTTATTTTCGTTTATTTAAAATGTATTATTTTTCATCTCCATGAACAGTAAAGCCCATTGATGTCCACGCTTGCATACCACCTCTGTAGTATTTTATTTTTTCTTTTGGATACTTTAACTTTAATAAAGAATATTTTGCATTCTTGATCATTGCAGGTGTTTGTCCACACCAGTATCCGTTACAGTAAATTATAAGTGTGGCAGCATTGGTAAAATTTAAACTTTTGTCCTCATTTACAATAACGTTAAACTCATCTTCTAAGACTTCTATTGCATCTTCTTCCTCATAAAAGTATTCAAAAGGAATATTAAGTGAACCTGGAATTCGTAATCTCTCATACCACCCCGGAGTTCTTGAATCAATGATTAAAATATTCTCATTGTTTTGTGCTTGTTTCATATATTGTATGAACTCTAATTCACCTATGGTTTCAACACCTTCTTCTATAATCATAGCTTGAGGAATCCCTCTGTGTGTTGAGTTGTAAAGTGTTGAAATAACATTGTTTGTATTTTGCTTACGGGTAATGATAAATGTTTCTTCGTTTAGCGTTAGTTTAATTTCTTTTACACCCTTAGATATTGCAATAAAATCTGCGCAAAGATTGAGTGATAAGAAAAACACTGCAAAAAAGACCAGGTTAAATTTGTTTAATGTTTTCATTGAAGTATCCTTCTTATATCATGGATATGAAAAATCATATCCATAAAAATTTAATACGAATAACCATCACCAGGAACTGCTAATTTCCATGTTGTTTTAGCTTCTTGCGCTTGTGTCAAAGAAGATATAGCAAAAGAGCAGGCTCTCCATGTTGCATATTCTATGCTTACACTCCCCGTTTTTTTCTTCTTTTTGTTTAAAATATCAATACTTTTATTTCCACTTTCTAATGCAGCATTAATAGCATTTATATATTGTGAGTTTCTCATACCTAAACGCATAAATTCCAAGTCATTTTTAATAGAAAGTGCATTGTATTTTGTAGCACGTTCTAATACATTTTTAAGACCCATCTTTTCTACATTACATACGTTTTTAACATTAAGATCAGCAACTCCATCATAACTTGGTATTTTCACAGCCATTTTAGAAGTACTACTGGAACAGGCACTTAGAAGTAAGGCTGCACTTACAAGAATTAAACTTTGTTTTAATTGTTTTTTCATTTTATCCCCCTTATTTTCTAATATCTGGACCATCAATTTTCATGCCATTTGACATGTAAGACATAAAATACAGAAGTTCTTTCATATATTTACTCTCAGCACTAGGTGGCACTTGCCCCTCATCTTTAATACATCCAACCATGCGCCGTTCAAGCGTACCTAAACCACTCCATTTTAGTCTGAATACTGGAAAGTGTGTAGTCTGCCCTAATAATTGAGAGAGTTTTTCATTTCTTACTCTTTGACCAGCCCCTTGAATATGACAAGAAGCACAAGAAAGTTTTAAATAACCTCTTTGTGTATAATAATATTCTTTCCCTCTCTCATAAGCAGCCGCTGCTTCTTTAGAGTTAATTTGAATAGCTACATCTTTATTTGCTTCCATAGACTCATAAGCAAAATAAGCTTGCAGTCTTGCCATGTTTCCTTTTTTCATCTTCCATTTTTTTTCATTGTTTTTTACCAGGCAATTATTAATAGCAATACCTAAAGTAAGAACTTCTTGTTTTTCTTCAATAAACTTAGGATAATCTCCTGCAATTTGTGTATTTGGAAAACACGATGCAAAAGTGTTTCCATTTGAGAATTTTTTATTGTAAAGTTCTTCTCCTGCTTCAATATCATCTTCGTAAGGAGGCATTTCTTTTATTTCTTCGTATTGTGCTTTTCCATCTTTATTAAAAGCATAATTTCCTTTTGCAAAATCTTGATGTTTTAAACCCGTAACATAAGAATTGTTTAATTCATCATCCGTAGAATACGGGAAAAAAGTATTTCTATTTTTTAAAGGATCATCAAATTTTGCTTCAAAATAATCAATGAGTGCAATTCTGTCTTTTTCTGCTTGTGCATTAAAGTTTTCCGCATTTAAAATACAAGTAGTTAGTATGAGTAAAGTTGTTGTTTTTACAATGTTTAATAACATATAATCTCCTTCTAGTTTAATGTTAATTATTTAATTTTTCCGATACTTGTTTGTGTAGTACCTTTTAAATCAACCCATGAAATAATTACTTTATCGCCTTTTTGGGCCCCTTTGAACTTAAATTTAATATATGGGTTTTTAGATAAAAACTGACTTGTTGATACTTCATACACCAATTTATCATTTACAGTAGCTGTCATATACGTAATAAAGTTAACATCTTTTTTAGCTTTTTTAGCTTCTTGGTGACCTAACATTGAATGTTTTGCCATAGCTTTAACTGTGATGATTCCTTTTTTAAGTTTTGCTTTAATTCTAGTTTTTTTAGCCATTTTTTTTCCTTTTTTTATTATTTATTTCTAATTTTAAGGAGGAATCACCCACCACAACCACCAATTGTTACTTTTACAAGTTTTGAGGCTTTATAAAGTTTTCCATCTGCTAATGCTACAACTGTTACCGTACCTGTTTGTCCCAGTTTAATTCGAACAGAATAATCAATAATTCCATTTTCAGGTACTGAAAAAACAGCCACAGTACTTTCTGGATTTGCATCTTGAAAAATAGCTACTTTTGAAGCATTTAATTTAGTAGATACTGTTACTGGAATAACAGCTCCATTTTCTGCGATATCAGGAGCTTTGATTTTCATATTACTTTCAATAGCATCACTTGTTCCAAAAAGCTCTATCATGGCTTGATCAACTTTAGTTGCGCTCCAAACCTTAGGTTTGCTATCTCTAAAATTCATTGCTTTTAAATTAACAGGTAGGAGAGAAACAGCAAAAGCGCTCATTCCAAGTGTTAAAAAAATTCTTCTATTCATTGTATATCCTTTATTTAATTGTTTGTAAATATGCTACAAGAGCGTTAATTTCTTCATTGCTTAACCAACCATTCTTACCAAATGCAGGCATTGCTGAAATAGGATTTGTAGTATAAGGGTCATAAATTTTATTGTATATCTCTTCTTTTGGCCAAGCAGATAAATATTGTAATTTAGGCCCCATACTTCCTGGACCATTAACTTCTTTGCCTTGTATATCATGACAGGCAAGACAGTTTCCTAAACCTTTAGTCATGAATATCTTTTTCCCTTGTTTTACCATATCCATTTCATTTGCAAGTAGCCAAGATGTACTAAAAACTATTAATGAACTTATCACTAATATACTTTTTGTTAATTTCATTTCTTCTCCTTTGATTGCTTTATTTACTTACTTTAATCATATAATCAATAAGGTTTTCTAAATCCTTATCGCTTAAATCCATATTGCCGCCACGTGGTGGCATGGCATTGATTCCAACAATAGCATTTGTATATACTTGTTTTACTCCTTTTTTAATTACTTCGCTCCACTGTTCTAAATCACCTACAACAGGTGCTCCTAATGCATCATTTGAATGACAAGCGGCACAACTTTGTGAATAGATTTCTTTTATAGCTTCATCATTATCTTGTTTTTTAATTTTTGGTAAATCTTTTTTACTCGTTATTTTTGGGTCAAAACCTGTAATTTCATTTTTAATGAAAATAATCTCTTGCGTTTTACAGTTTTTCATACAGCGTGTACCTTGCGCTAAAGGAGGTCTTTGTTCTTTCAAATTTGACCGATTAGGAGATACCGGATAGAAACCATCAACATTTGGCATTTTTATTTTTAAAAACTTTTCTTTTGTTAAAACATACTCATCATCTAATTCTATACCATCAATTTTAATTTCATTGACCGACAATAAATAAGCTACCAGTGCATAGGTCTCATTATTACTTAGACTTTTTGGATTGTTAAAAGGCATAGAGGATTGTATGTACCAAAATAAAGTACTTGCATAAGGCCAATAAGAACCAATAGTTCTCATTGGAGGTTCATCTCCTGCTTGCAAGAGTTGATTTTTTAAGCTGCCTTGTCCTCCTGTTAAAGTAGGATAGCCACTACCCCCAGCCCCAAAGTCGCCATGACAGGATAAACATTGAGCAGAATATAATTCATCTCCTTGCTCAACACTTCCTTCGCCTACAGGTAATCCTTCCCCATCTGGCATAACATCTTTATTCCATGCTTTTATTTCATTAAGTGTGGGTGTTCTTCCATGATTGAATTCACTTATATTTTGTTTATTTAATAAATAAAGCGAATAATGCGTATTTGTCCGTGGATAAATAACGGAACCATCTACGTTTTTTTTAAGTTTTACGTCTGTGCCAGCGCTCGTATACGAAGCCAGCAACATACAGGAAAGAATAAGAAAAACGTGTGTTTTTTTAAGAGCGAACATGTGCATTTTTAACCTCTCCTTTATTTGATACAAACCAACCTACAATTGGATTTCTATGATAAATACCTTCTACTCCTACGTTTTCTATGAGCTTGTCAATACTTGGTTGTACATGACCTGAGTCATCAATAGCTCTGCTTAATAACATTTTTTCTTTTGCATCCCATTTAATGATATAAGAAAAACGTGTCCAAGACTTAGGAAGAACAAGACCTTTTAAAGAAGCCTCAATCCAATTTTTACCACCATCTAATGAAATATCAACCGTTTTAATAGTACCTCTTCCACTCCAAGCAAGTCCGGTTATTTCAACGGTATCTCCTTTTTTTAAAGAGCTCCAAGGAACTTCTGGGCAAGGTGAGGTAATAATTGAGTTTACTTCCATGGGCCAGAAATAATTAATGGCTTTTCCATTTTTTTGAAGCATGGTATATTTTGATGTTTCTTCTTTTGAATGCCAAGGTTTAGAAGAGAACTCTAAACGTTTTAACCATTTGACATTTAAATTTCCTTCCCACCCAGGAAGTAATAAACGTACTGGATAACCTTGCTCAGCTCGTAATGGTTCTCCATTTTGGCCCCAAACTAACATAGCATCATCTAAAACTTTTTCAATAGGAATTGTTCTTGCCATTTCTGAATTATCACTTCCTTCTGCTAGCATCCATTTGGCTTCTTTATGAAGTCCTAATTCTTTTAAAACTACTTTTAAAGGAACTCCTGTCCATTCTGCTGAACTCATCATTCCTTTAACAAATTGTAAATTATCAAACTGTGGGCCTCTCCACCCAGTAGATCCATTAGCAGGGCATTCTATAAAATGAATTCTGCTTTCACTTGGATATCGTTTTAGTTCTTCTAGGGTTAGAACAAGGGGCTTATCTAATAAACCATGAATCATGAGTCTAAACTTATGAGGATCTACTTGCGTTGTTCCACTATGACTTCTATTGAAAAACAAACCATTGGGAGTAATAATACCTTCTTGTTGGTGCAAAGGACTCATTGATACTGTTGCGTATCTATCCCCAGAACTTAACAAATCATGAACTCGTCTTACATTATTATGCTCATAAGGGGAGGGCAAACCATAATGATTTTTATCAACTAAATCACCAAGTTTTGTTCCCCATGGAGCTTGCTCCATGATTGCAGCATCATCAAGAGAACTGGCAGTGATTTTTACTGGAGCTAAAATACTAGAACTTGCTATTAATGAAGCAGATAAAAAAGCAGTTTTTTTGAAAAAATCTCTTCTATTTGTGGCTTGGATATCAGGGTCTTTTTGTTTTTTTGTCATATATTTTCCTTAGCATAAAGTGTAATATTTAAAAAAATTGTTCAAAGATTTATTAGTTATAATTTCTATGTCATAAAGTATGTCACTATTGTTTGAAGATGTCAATTAAATTTATAAAAAAAATATTTTTTAATTTAGAATAATTTTTTTTATAATATTTATTTAATTAAGTGGCCTATTTTAGGTCTTTGTATAAAAATAATAATAATTCTATTCTTGAGTAATTTGATTTATTTCAATAATATAGAAAAATAGTCAAGATTCTCTAGGTCAAAACTTATTTACCCAATTTAGTGTAAAAATATCAATTTATTTTAAGCTTTTACTAGAGTTGCTAAGTATAATTGTTTTATAGAAAAATTAAAAAATAAAACTATCTTTTTTTTGAGTAAAAATTAGAGATAAAAATAAAAGTGATTCTTGCTCTAATAATAATATAACTATGTATGTCGTATAATGCCAAACTTATTAGATATAAAATATTTTTACATAAAAGAGTTATATGATTGAACTAACAAATATATCAAAAAATTACGGGGAACAAGAACTTTTTTCTTCTTTAAACTTTCGTTTAAGCGCTGGCAATAGAATTGGTCTTGTAGGCCGTAATGGAAGTGGAAAATCTACTTTATTCAAGCTAATATTAGGTGAAGAGCATAGTGATGATGGAGCTGTACAAATTCCTAAAAATTATAATATAGGAACCTTACGTCAACATTTAATATTTTCTGAAAAAACACTTTTAGATGAAACAGCACTTTCTTTAGGGGAGGACGATAAATTTTCTTTATACAAGGTTGAGAAAATACTCTTTGGTTTGGGTTTTGAAGAAGAAGATTTACAAAAAGACCCTCTGTCATTTTCAGGGGGATTTCAAATTAGAATCAATCTTGCAAAACTCTTATTAACCCAGCCTAATCTTTTATTATTAGATGAGCCTACGAATTACCTTGATATTGTTTCTCTACGATGGTTAAAAACGTTTTTACGAAGCTTTGATGGAGAAGTAATACTAATTACTCATGATAGAGATTTTATGGACAGCATTTCTACTCACACTATGGGAATAGTACGTAAAACCTTATCCCTTATAAAAGGAGATACTCATAAGTTTTACAAACAATTGGCCTCAAATGATGAATTGTATGAAAAACAAAAGATTTCTCAAGATAAAAAAATAAAAGAATTAGAAGAATTTATTGCCAAAAATAAAACACGAGCATCTACGGCTGCATTAGCACAATCTAAAGTTAAAGTCTTGGAAAAGATGGAAGTTATGGATGATTTAAATTCTGAGTCGAGTTTAAGTTTTGATTTTAAATTCAAAAATACGCCTGCGAAAGTTTTATTAGATGTAAAAGATTTGAGTTTTTATTATAAAGAGAATGAAATTTTGTTTAAAAATATTTCATTTACCTTACAAAAAGGAGAAACGCTTGGAATCATTGGAAAAAATGGTAAAGGTAAATCTACTTTATTAAATACTATTGCAGGTGAGTTGCAGCAGCAAATAGGAAGTGTAGATTTTCATGTATCTTCTTCTTTTGCTCATTTTGGACAAACCAATATAGCTCATCTAAATCCAAAAAACTCAGTAATGGATGAAATCTATGTAGGAAATCCAAGACTTCCTGAATCCAGTGTTAGAAGTATTTGTGGGGCTATGATGTTCTCAAATGACAATGCAAAGAAAAAAGTCTCTCTTTTATCAGGGGGTGAGAAATCACGTGTAATGTTAGGCCAAATTATTGCAAGAGAAGTAAATGTTTTATTTCTTGATGAGCCTACAAATCACCTTGATATGCAAAGTATTGATGCCTTAAGTAAAGCCATTAAAAATTTTGATGGTTCTTGTATTATTGTAACGCACAGCGAAGATTTATTACGAAAAGTATGCGACCGCTTAATTGTATTCTCAAACGGTGAAGCTGAATTATTCGATGGAAATTATGATGAGTTTTTAGAAAAAATTGGTTGGCAAGACGATATTGTGGAAGAGAAAGTAAAAGCTGTACCAAAGACGAATAAAAAAGAGAATAAAAAACAACGAACGTTATTAATTAATGAAAGAAATAAACTAAGCTCTCCTTTAAAAAAGAAAGTAGATAAACTTGAAAATGAAATAATGGCCATTGAAGAAAATCTGGAACTAGAACATGATGCCTTAGTTCTTGCCTCTAATGAGGGTAATAACGGAAAAATAATGGATATCTCACGCTTGGTTACTGCTTATGAAAAAGAAATAGAAGACAAGTTTGAATTATTAGAAGAAAGTCAAACCTTACTTGATGAAATCAATGAAGAGTATGAAAAAAAACTAGAAGAACTGTAGAGAAATAAAAAGCCTTTGCTTTTTATTTCTTGTGATTATCTACTGTTTTTGGAATAGTATTTCCACTTGCTTGTAGGCTTAACGCTTGTGGATATTTAATATAATGTTCTCTTACAACAAAAGCCAAGGCTTCTTTTGTTTTATTATCAATTAAACCCTCATCATTTATAACTTCTATAATATTTTCTAACAATTCATCTTGAGGAGATCTTTGAATTTGAATCCATGATGATAAAAGTTTTTTATTAACATGAGTAGGCAAAGATGCCATTATTCCTAGATTGTTTTGAGAGTGAATTAATAATCCTGAAGTGGTTCCCCGATCTAGCGTTAATACTTGAAATAAGTATAAACTATGATAGTCAAGCTGTTTTTGCATTTCTTCTTTTGAAGGAGAAATTTTCTTTTCTAAAGTGGCATTGAGAATATCAATATAGGTATCAATAATACCAAGCCCAAAGGTTTGCGCAAAATCATAATCTTTTACTTCATCATCGCTGTAATGATTTTCTAAATAAAAATGACTTACTCCTCTGTGTTTTTTTAGGCTTGGAATATAAAAATATTTATCCCCTTGTTTAATTCCTTCATCAAAGAACGCTTTTGTTAAGTCTTTTAAAGACAATTTAAAGCTTACATAATCTTTCTGGTTAGATACAGATGGATTTAAATCTGCCATTATTCTCCAGTACGATTTTTGATTCTTAATTTGTGTATAAGAAATATGAATATGAACAGATGGAAGTAAAGGATTTTTTGGATGAATAATAGTAGAAATAGCAGTAGCACTTAAAAGATTTTTATTCTCATTTTTATCATAGTGCACTTGGGATACATTAACAGAAGCAGTATTAAATAAAGCAAAGTCTTTTGCTTGAAATCTATTGCCTCCCCCATGAACTCCCTCATCTCTTAACCATGTGCTTTCTTCAAAATCAATATTTTCGCTGTGTGTTAAAGACAATGCATTTAATTTTGAAACAAAATGTTTTTGAATATTAGTTACGAGTGTATAGGCATCAATTGCTTCTTTTGAAGTAGATAGTTGAATACTCATTAAGTACCTTTTGTATTAAATTTTTTACTTTTTTATTTTAGTATATTTTTACAAAAAGTAAAATAATACAGGCAAAAATGCCTATATTATTTTAGGAAACTTCTAATTGAGAAGATAAAGAAATATTCCCATCTTTTAAAATGCAAGCTCTTAACCCTGCTTTATTTTCTAGTCCTGATAATATGTCTTGATTTGTTTTAGTGGCTAAACTTTCGCAAGGTTCACATAACTCTAAACCTTTTAACAGTACATTTCCAATATAAAATTCTTTGTTTACTAAAGTATTTAAATCACAATTTGAAATAACAATATTTCTTCTAAAATCACTGTACTGTAAAGTAAGATTAAATTCATTGTTAAATGTATCAACTTTTTCTTTTTCTATTAAAGTGATTTCATTTAGTGGCTCTTGATTTTTTTCGTAATATCTGTCTCCAAAGATACCTTTTCCAGCTTCTAAAACTGCTTCATTTACGTTCTGCATAACAGACTCTTTGTCTTTTGCAATTAAAATTTCAACGATTTTTCCTGACATAATAATACCTTTAAATTTTTTTGTACTTCATCATAACCTAAATAATATAAAATGTATTTAAAAGAAACAATATCTGTCTTAAAGGCAAATTGCTCTAAAATACCTTATACGTTATACTATAACAAGGACCAACTTTGCCATTTACGCAATTTAATTTTAATAAAGACATCAATGATGCTTTAGAAAAAAATAACTATTTAAAACCAACACTAATACAAGAAAAAGTAATTCCTCTTATTTTGCAAAAAAAAGACATAAAAGCCAAAGCCCAAACAGGTTCTGGTAAAAGTGCTGCTTTTGTACTGCCTATTTTAAAAACATTGAGTGATGATTATAAAAAAGGAAAACCAAAAATAAAAGTCTTGGTTTTGGTTCCCACACGTGAACTTGCTTTACAAGTAAGCCAAAGTTTTAAAACCTTCAGTGAATTTTATACGAAAAAACCAGAATTGGTCACTTTTATAGGTGGTCTTAGTTTAGCAGATCAATTGCATGAAGTACAAAAAGGCTGTGAAATTTTGGTTTCAACTGCAGGGCGTTTATTAGACATACTTTCTAAAAAACAAATCAATCTTTCTTTTGTAGAGTTTTTAGTTCTTGATGAAGCCGATAAAATGCTTGATATGGGCTTTGAAAAAGAGCTGGATTTAATTTTAAATGAATTGCCCAAAAAGAGACAAAATCTTATGTTCTCAGCCAGTTATTCAAATAAAATGCTTGCCTTAATTCCTAAAATTACACAAGAGTATATTTCTATTGATGTGAATGATGAAATTTTAATTCCTACAACTATCACGCAAAGAGTAATAGAAGTAAATGAAAATAAACGTTCCTCTTTATTAAAACACTTGTTAAAAACAAATAAGTGGGATTTAGTACTTGTGTTTATTAAGAGCAGAAGAGCTGCTGATAATATTGCGTTTAAGTTTAGAGAACTTGGCTTTGAGGCTGAGAGTTTTCATGGGGACTTAGAACAAGAAGAGCGAATTTTTACCCTAGAAGAATTCAAAGCTAAAAAAATACGTATTTTATTTGCAACAGATATAGCAGCAAGGGGACTTCATATTGATGATATAGAATGTATTGTTAATTATGATTTACCACGTGCGAGTGCTGATTATATACACAGAGTTGGACGAACAGCAAGGGCTTCCAAAAAAGGCGAGGCTATTTCTTTTATTGACTATGAAAATATGGAACACTTTGAGTTAATTAAAAAGCGTTGTAAATTAGAAATCATTCATGAAAGTATTGAAGGTTTTGAATTAATTGGCGTTAAAAAAGAAAAAGTTAAAGGACAAGAAGCAATTAAGGGTAAGAGAAAAAGTAAAAAAGACAAACTAAGAGAAGCTGCTTTAAAAGCCAAAAAAGACTAAGAAAAAACTACAAATAAACGCTCATTTGTAGTGCCTTTTTGTACCCACAATAAAAAGGCACGTTTATCTTCTACATAACTAGCTGTTTCTTCTAATATTCTTTCATATGAATACCATTGTTCACATTTTTCTATATCGATTAACCAATCTTGTTTTTCAGGAAAAAAATAAAGACAATCTTTATAAGACTTTTCACTTAAAAATGTATGAATATTGCTGTAAAATCCTTTAATACAAAGAGGATTACATTCCTTAAAAACTTTTTTTTCTGAATTTTTCTCTAAAAATATATTGCCTTTAAAACAAAGCTTTTGTTTAATTTCATTTATGTTGATATCTTGTAAATAAACTTTACTCTCTTTTTTATATAAAATAGGCAGTTGTTTATTTTTTAATTTAATTAAACGCTTTTGCAAAGAATCATCGTAGTTTGGTCCCACACACGCTAGTATTTCATTTTCTTCATTTTCTAAAAAAAGATAATATTTATAAATAAGTTCAATGTGCAAATAAACTTTTTTTTTCTTATCTTCTAGAATATAATCAAGTTCTCCTAGGGTGTTTTTATTATGAATAATTTGTATGTTTTTCTTAATCAAGGTATAAATATCGTTTGTATTGATTAAATATTCAAAAAAATATTCAACGCGTTTCCCAAGTGGTAAATGAACATTTGGCAGGATAAGATTAAATTCATCATACGCTACAATTTTTAAGTTCTTAGTTTGAAATACTTCCATGTTATTAATAACTTTTGTAAATAAAGAAAAGGTATTTACGAAACCACAGTATTGATAATACAGTCTTTGTTTATCTTCTAAATTTAATAACATTCATATCTCCTTTTTTGAAATTATAGCTATAATTAGCCAATAATAAAAACTCTAGATAAAAAGTGTATTCATTTCCCAAGGAGCCAAAGATAATGTTAGAAGATAAAGTATATAAAGTTTTTTTAAAGTATATCATCCCCTCTCTTTTTGGTCTTTTAGCAATATCTTCTGCAAGCATAATTGATGGTTATTTTGTAGGAAATTATGTAGGAAGCTTAGGCCTTGCTTCTATTAATATATCCTATCCTATTTTTGCAATTCTTTTTGGTTTTGGGCTTATGTTTGCTGTAGGAAACAGCGTGCTTGTTTCAAAATTAATAGGTGAAAAAAAGATAGAGGATGCTTCTAATTTATTTAGCAAAGCCATGATCTCTGTTTCTTTTTTCTCTGTAATTCTTTGTTCTGTACTGTATTTAAATATTGATCATATCTTTTACTTTTTGCAAATTGAAGATGAACTAGCAGTCTCCTCAAAATCTTATTTATCGGTAATACTTATATTCTTGCCTTTTTTAATGAGTGGAATTGTTCTGGATTATTTTGTTAGGGTGGATGAAAATCCAAATTTATCTTTTATTGCCCTTTTATTAAGTGCTGTAATTAATATTGTTTTGGATTATATCTTCATTGTAAAACTTGATTATGCAATAGAAGGAGCTGCTTATGCTACGGGAATATCACAGGCTTTTATAATAATCATTCTTCTTCCTCATTTTTTTTCTAAAAAAGCAGAGCTAAGGTTTATTAAACCACAAGGCAGTTTTACTGATACATTTAAAGCCCTAAAAAATGGTTTTTCTGAATTTATAAATGAATCATCAGCAGGAATCACAGTGCTTATATTTAATTTTATGATGTTGAAATATTTGGGAAGTAATGGGGTAGCAGCTTATACTATTGTGGGCTATTTTTTAATGGTAAATATTATGATTAGTTTTGCAATAAGTGACGGTTTACAGCCCATAATATCGAAGCACTTTGGTGCTAAAGAGTTCATTAGAATTAAAATTTTCCTTAAACTTGCAGTATTTAGTGTTTTAGGAATTTCTTCTATTTTGGTACTCTTTGTTTTAAGTTCTCCTGAAATGTTAGTTAATATATTCTTGAAAGATGAAAGCAGCGCTGAAACATCAGCAATTACTATTGAATTTTTACATTATACATGGCTTGCTTTTATATTTATAGGGCTTAATATTCTTATTACGTCTTATTTAACGGCCATTCATCAAGCCTTTGCATCTACTTGTATTTCTTTGTTTAGATCCTTGATTTTCCCTATTTTTTTCGTAAGTATTTTATCGTATTTTTTTGGATTAAAAGGGGTTTATATTGCCTTGCCTTTAAGTGAAATATGTACCTTTGTACTTGCCTTTTATTTTTTTAAAAAGCACTACAATCTTTCAATATGACATACTTCATTCGCTCATTTTATTTTCTACTATAATAAAAAAATAAAATGAATGGATTAATTTATTTGCTAGGTTTTAAGCTTAAAAGGAAAAAAAATGATACAAGTTACAAATAATGAAATAAGACTTCTATGGTTAAATACAAATGCTTTATTAAATACAAAAAAACAAAATATAGATGTGCTTCAAATCATAAAAGATTTAGGTTTTGTTCAAATTGATAGTATTCAAAACGTAACAAGAGCCCAACATCATGTTTTATGGTCAAGAAATAAAAACTATAAAGAACATATGTTAGATGATTTATTAGAAAAAAAAGGAAGTATTTTTGAGCACTTCACTCATGATGCATCATTAATTCCATTAGAATATTTTCCCATGTGGAAAGGTCACTTTAAACGCACAAAAGACAGACTGGATAAATCAAAGTACTATAAAGACCTTTTAGATGAAAAAGGCAAACAAAATGTAATTACGAGAATCAAACAAGAAGGTGCCTTACATTCAAAAGATTTTGATTCTACAATCATAGGTGAGAAAAAAATGTGGTCAAGATCTGTGCATAAAACAACACTTGATTATATGTGGTATTGTGGAGAACTTACAACAGCATACAGGAAAAACTTCAGAAAATACTATGAACTAATTCACAATATTATTCCTCAGGACATGCTAAATAAAGAAATAAATGAGGAAGAACAAATAAATTGGCTTTGTTCTTCGGCATTAAAGCGCTTAGAAATAGCCAGTGCAAAAGAGATAAAGAATTTTTGGGGTTCAATAAGTATAAAAGAAGTGAATACTTGGGTCAAAAATAATCAAGATAAACTATGTGAAGTTGAATGGGAGAATAATGAGGGGAAATTCATAAGAAGTTTTGCTAGTTTAGATATAAAAGAGCGCTTAAAAAATTTAAAGCATTCAAAATCAAGGGTTCAAATAATTAATCCCTTTGACCCTGCAATAAGAGATAGAATAAGACTTAAAAATATATTTGGCTTTGATTATAAAATAGAGATTTTTGTGCCAAAAGAAAAAAGAGTGTGGGGGTATTATGTGTATCCTATATTGCATGGAGATTCTTTTGTTGCACGTATTGAAATACAAGCTAATAGAAAAACAAATGAGATGAGTATTTTAAACTTCTGGCTTGAAGAGGGTATTGTTTGGAAGGACAAAGAACAAGAAAAGCTAGATATTGAGTTAAAAAGTTTTGCTTCTTTGGTTGGTATTGATAAGATAAGTTGGTTAATTTAGCTATATGATGCACAGTATATAATAAGATTTACTTGAGTTGTTTTTTAGTGTGTAAGGGAAACTATTCAAAATCTGTATTTTTTGATATTTTTCATAATTTTCACAGATTTTGAACAGTGATTTTTTTAAAATTAAGGAATTAAAAACTTTCCCATTCTTGATTACTTTCATTTGTGTGTATTTGCAGAGAACTTTTTAGTGATTGTTCTAGAGCTCTTTTTTCTTTTTTATTATAACTTAGGTCTATGTCTTTTTTACGTATGTTTTTATTTTCTGCAAAACTTAAATCTTTTTCTGTTTTTCGTTTTTCATTGCCTTTAAATGCTAAATCGAGATTATTTTTTCTTCTATTTACAATATCATTTTTTCCTCTAAATTCTTTTTCATTTGTTATTTGAACAATTTTTTTAGAAATATTTGAGGTGTTTGTCGCAATATCAAAGGTTTGATTTGCAGCATATGCGATATCTTGTGTTTGTTGTTCTTGTTGCGATACTGCTATGTTAATTTGTTCAATACCAGACTGTTGTTCTTTGGAGGAATTTGATACATCATCAATATGGGTGAGTGTTTTTTTAATAGTATCATTAAGTTCTTTATATCCAATAATCATACTTTTTGATATTTCTTTTCCTTGAGAGGCTTTAATATTTGCATTATTAACTAAGTCTTTTATTTCTTTTGCAGCTTGGGCTGATCGGTTTGCTAAATTTCTTACTTCTTGAGCAACTACTGCAAAACCTTTTCCTGCTTCACCAGCTGTTGCTGCTTCTACCGCTGCATTCAGTGATAAAATATTTGTTTGAAATGCAATTTGATCTATAACTGTAATTGCTACATTAATTGAGCTTACTTCTTCATTTATTTTATCCATTGAAAGCATGGTTTTATTTGCTAATTCTTGACCATCTTTAGTAGCTTTAGTTAAAGAACTAGCATAGCTTGACATTAAAGAAATTGAATTATTGTTATTTGCGATAGTACTTGTGATTTCTTCTAAAGAAGCAGCTGTTTCTTCCAGTGAACAAGCAGCTTCATTTGAACGTTGATTTAAGATATGAACATTATTTAATAGATCCGATGAGGATGACTCCAGTGTTATTCCTACTCTTTTATTATCAATTAACATTTGTGTAATAGAATCTCCCAAAGTGTTAAGATTTTCTCCTAGTTTTAATAAATGATCTTTGCTATTTTTTGTATCAACTTTATTAAGATAATTGTAATTTGTATATTCATTTAATATCTCTAATACATTGTTGATATTGATTTCAAAATTATCTGCCATTTTATTCAATAACAATGTAAGTTCATTCAGTGCAGGATTAGATATTGTTATATTTATTCTTTGAGATAAGTTTCCAAGTTCTAATTCTTTAAGTAGTACTATTGTTTTTGATACTAACTCAATCTCTTCATCAATTAATTTTTTGCTTTTGATTATATTAAAATTAACTTTTTCTGCCATAACTCCTATTTCATCTTTTGAATCAATATTGATAACTTTTATTTCATTTGTTTCTTTATTTAAATAAGAAAAGAAATTTAATAAACCTTTTTGAAACTCTTCAATAGGTCTAATAATTGTAATATTCGAAATATAAATAATTAACAAGGAAATTACAATACTTACCAGAATAGCAAGTAACAATATTTCCCATATAATTTGATTGATTTCAACTTCAGTGTTTTTTTTCAAAAGCAAAACCCTTTTTTCTATATTGTCTACATAAGCACCTGTTCCAATCACCCAGTTCCACGCTTTAAAGTTTTTGACATAAGAAAATTTTTCTCTGTTTTTCGTTTTATCTTTATTTTGCCATGAATATTTAACAAACGCGCCTTTTTCACTTATAAGACTCTTTTCAATCATTTCCTTGAAATAATACTTTGAATTTGAGTCTTTTTTATTAAGTAGGTTTTTTCCAATTAAGTCTTTTTTATAAGGATGCATTAACATTATTCCACTTGTGTCTTTTATCCAAAAATAACCGTCTTTTCCATATTTTAGCAAGGATACTTTTTTCAAAACATTATCTTTTAGCTTATCACTTACATTATCAATATAAGCACCTGTTCCAATAATCCAATTGTATGGTTTAAAAACCCTCACTAAAGATGATTTTAAAGCTTCTGTTTTACTTACTGGATTGTAAAAAGAATATTGAATAAACTCTTTTTTACTAGATGATTTATGTAATGCATTAATAGCTAAATCCAAGAAAACAAAATTTTTGTTGTTTTTGAATTTTTTATTATTTAATTCTTTTTTAATGGGGTGCATTAATATCGTATGATTAAAATCATTAATCCAAAAATAACCTGATTTTCCATATATGGAAGATTCAATTATTTTTGTAATTCTTTTTTGTAATACCTCTTTACTCTCTTTATTTTTGTACTCTTCATAAAGTTTTGTAATAATAGAAAATAAAAAATCCGATTGTAAAATTAGCTGCTCTTGTACATTTTTTTCACTTTTTGAATAAGAATCATCAATCATTTTATAAGCCAAAGAGGTATAATTCTTTAATTCTTTTTCTTTTTCCTCAAAAGCAGATTTTTTGTAGTTTTCGATATTCATCTGACTTAATATATTTATTGAATAAACAGATTTTCCGGCAATAATACTTGATATAATAATAGTTGATATAACGATTATTAATAGCTTGTTTCTAATTCTTAAATTTTTAAACACTTTATTCCTTTATTATGATAACGATTATTAATATTGTATTTTACATTAATTTCCTTAATTGTAATTTAATAAAATGCTAAATATCAAAAAATAAAAAGTGTAGAAGATAGTTTCACCTATAAGAAGTAATTTTTGTTCCCAAAGAAAAGAAAATATTGTAAAAATGGTTAATTTTGCAATCAAAGTGTATCACTTTTTTAGTATACTAATTGTTATTTACTAAAGTGCCTAGAAACTTAAAAAGAACATAATGAATTACGAAGAAGCTTGTTAATTCTAAAGTCTAACATTAAGTAAAAAAAGGATTCTAATAAAATGACACAATTTTTAGAAGAAACAAATATTATTGATTATTCAAATAAAGAAATACAAAAAATATCAAAAAGTTTAACGCGTGATTGTAAAACAGATATTGAAATAGCAAAAAAATGTTTTGTATATGTAAGAGATACTATAAAACATAGTGGAGATTACAAAAATGATACGACTACACTCAAAGCAAGTGATGCCCTAAAACACAAAACGGGTTGGTGCTATTCTAAAAGTCATTTGTTAGCTTCACTATTACGAGCCAACGGTATTCCTACGGGATTTTGTTACCAAAGATTAAGTTGTTCAGAATATAAAAATGATATTTATTGTCTTCATGGATTAAATGCTATCTATTTAAAAGATTATGGTTGGTACAAAGTTGATCCAAGAGGAAATAAAAAAGGGGTGGATGCACAATTTAATCCTCCACTTGAGAAACTTGCATTTGAATTAGAAGAAAATGAATTTGATTTATCAAAAATATATGAAGAGCCACTTCCTATAATCCTTCAAGCATTAAAAAAGAATAAAACATATAAAGAGATGATAGATAATATGCCTGATATTGAAGCCAATGATGAAATAATGCTTAAAAAAGAAGTTTAAAACATAATAGGTTTAATAAGAAAAAAATAGCTTTTAACTAGGAACTGCCGAAGGGAAATACTAAATATGTCTGCAAAAAAAGAATATGATGACAAGGGATATGTTATTTTACGTAACTTCCTTAGTAATGATGAAATATTGCTTATCTCTAAATGTGTAAATCGTATTTATGAATCTTGGTTAAATAAGAATAGGGCAGGAATATTTGAAAATCAATTAGTAAATATGCACTCCTTAAGCAAAGTAGAATATTTTGAAAATTACACTCAAGACAGATTGACTTTTTTTAATGCAATTTCTAATCAAAAAATAGTTAATTTACTTGAATGTATGTTTGGGCCTAAAATTTATTTTCATAATACACAAGTGTTTTTCAATCCATTAAATAAAAAAAAGCGTCCTTATTGGCACAGAGATATGCAATATAGCCCTATTGCTGATGATATACAAAAAGAGCAGCAAGATAAGATGCTAAGTTTACATATTAGAATTCCCTTGGAAAAAGAAAAAGGCTTAGAATTAATTCCTGGAAGCCATAAACGTTGGGACAGCGAGTTAGAAAAAAATGTAAGATTAGAATTAAATGGGCATCATAATAACGAAGAACTTCCTTATTCTAAACTCATTGAAGTAAATACAGGAGATATTGTACTTTTTAGCTCCCAAATGCTTCACCGTGGAAATTATGACCTTAATCCTTCACGAAAAGCATTTGATATTTGTCTTGGTAGTTATCATGATTTAAGTTTTGATTTTTTTGATGAACAAGTACTTCCAAGTAAAAAAGAACTAAAATTAATTAAAAATAAACAATGGTTTATTTGTGCTAAAAATAATATTAAAAGAAAAATGCTTGTATAAAGTAATTCATGAAATTCCTTATGAACGCTTAACATTGAATAATAAAATAGATTAAAAAAAAGGGAATACATGATAGAAAAAGGAACCTTGACATCTTTTTGTGGAAAAATGGGTGCTGGAAAATCGACAAAAGCAAAAGAGCTTGCTTTAGAAAAGAATACAATATTAATATCAGAAGATGAATGGTTGGCTACTCTTTATCCTAGAGAAATTTCATCTTTTGATGATTATATAAAATACTCTTCTATTTTAAGACCCTTAATCAAAACGCATGTACAAAAGATTCTTTTAACAGGAACAAATGTTGTTTTAGATTTTCCTGGTAATACTGCTAAACAAAGAATGTGGTTTAAAAAACTTAGTGAAGAAATAGAAGCTGTTCATAACTTAATTTTTATAGATGTTAGCGATGAAAAATGTTTAGAACAAATATCAAAAAGACGAATAGAACAGCCAGAACGTGCTGCTTTTGATAGCGAAGAAATGTTTCATCATGTTACTAAGTATTTTGAAGTTCCTAGTGAAATTGAAGAGTTAGAGATTCTAATAGTTCGTTAATTAATAGAAAGATAAGAAATGAATGAAAGCCTAAAACTATCAATAACCAATGAATTTAGAAATACTAAGATGGGATTTATGAGAATAAAGAAGAATCTTGATATTGCTAATTTATCAGATGATGAAACAGAAATTTATTTAAAAGAAATTATTTTAACAACAACTATTGAAAATATAGAATCAATAGGTAAAAATCATTATTTTAAAAACAGTAAATACAATGCAATTTTAAGCGTAAATTCTTATACGTTTACGATTATAACGGCTAAAGCAATTAAGAAAAATAAAGATTAATTTTATAAGAAATACTTGCAATTTGAAGCTCATAGATTTTTTTACTAGTACTTATAAAAAAAGAGCAATAATCTTTTTGTTATAAGTAAAATTTGAGATAAGTTATTTTAAAATGAAATATTATCTTTATGAATAAAAGGAAATATATGAATGCAATAGGGACATTGACATTTTTTTGTGGAAAAATGGGTGCGGGAAAGTCAACTAAAGCCAGAAAACTTTCTTTAGAGAAGAATACACTATTAATATCTGAAGGTGAATGGTTGGCTACTCTTTATCCTACAGAAATTTCTTCTTTTGATGATTATATAAAATACTCTGCTATTTTAAGACCCTTAATGAAAACACATGTACAAAAGATTCTTTTAACAGGAACAAATGTTGTCCTTGATTTTCCTGCTAATACTGCTAAACAAAGAATGTGGTTTAAAGAACTTTGTGAAGAAATAAAAGCAGGTCATAACTTAATTTTTATAGATGTTAGTGATGAGAGATGTTTAGAACAAATATCCAAAAGACGAATAGAACAGCCCAAACGTGCTCCTTTTGATACAAAAGAAATGTTTCTTTATGTTAGCAAACATTTTGAAGCCCCATTAGAAAAAGAAGGTTTATTGTTTAACGTAATTAATTAAAAAGAAGGATAAACGAAGGTGAATACAAAAGAATTAGTAGAAAAATATCAACCCTACTTATATAATTTAGCTTTACGTTTGGTTTATTACCCCGAAGATGCAAAAGATTTAAGCCAAGACGTGTGGATTAAAATTCTTAATTCAATTGACAGTTTTGAAGAAAAATCTGATTTTAAAACCTGGTCTTATAAAATCATGATAAATCATTTTTTAAATCAAAAAAGAAAATACACAGAATTGACTTTTGATGATTTTGAAAATACTATGGATAATATGAAGGATGAGCTTTTATCCAAAGAATACGATGAAGGTTTTAAACAAGTATTAATTAATGAAGCAAAAGTTGGTTGTATGATGGGTATGCTTTTATGTTTAAATACGGAACAACGAGCTATTTTTGTACTTGGAGATATTTTTGAAATTAAAAGTCAAATAGCTTCTGAAATATTTGATATCACAAAAGATAACTTTAGAAAAAAATTATCAAGAGCAAGAAATGATTTGTATAATTTTATGAATAATCAATGCAGTTTAATTAACAAAAAGAATCCCTGTAAATGTGAACAAAAAACAAAAGCACTAATTAAAGAAGGATATGTAAATAAAGATAATATTCTCTTTGATTTAAAAAAACAAAAAAGAATGAAAACTAAACTGAAGATATTATCAGATAACTTGGATAATACAATAGAAAACACCTATAAGAATCTGTATCAAAATCACCCCTTTATTAAAATAAATGAAAAAGTATTTGCCCTGAATATTTTAAAAAACAAAGAAATTAAAGAAATTTTTTCTTTTTAGTGTCACAGATGAGTTTTTGATGTGTCTAAGTATATAGAGATATAAAAATCTCAATAAGTATTAAGGCTCAACATGAAAAATTTAACAGATATAGGTAATTTTGCAGGAATTGAATTTGCAAGGTTTAAATTAAAAGAAGGTGTTTCAGAAGAAACAATGTTAGAAATTATAAAAGAAGTGGATGAAAGTTTTTTGCAAAAAGAAGAAGGTTTTTTAGGGCACACAGCATTAAAAGGAAGTGATGGAATATATGCAGACCTTGTATTCGCAACAAGTCAAGAAAAAGCTCAAGAAATTTGTGGAAAGTGGATGGACAATGCGTTTGCCTTAAAATATATCGAACTTATAGATGAAGAAAGTGTTGAAATGACATTTTGGAATAGGATTAAATAATACAGTAAAATATATTCCTATAAATTTTAAGGATTCACCTCAAAATTAGTTTGAGGTGAAACTTCATTCTATTTATTTAAGCTTAAGAAAATCAATACTACGTCTTCTCTTCTTTCGTCCAAAATCATTAAACTAAAATAGTTTATACGTTTTTATCAATCACAAGAAACGGCTTGCTATAAAACAGTGTAGAAACTATAATTCACAAAATTAAAGGATTATAATGAAAACACTAAATAATAAAGTAGCAATAATAACGGGAGCCAGTTCAGGCATAGGCAGAAGTACTGCTTTGCTTTTTGCTAAAGAAGGTGCAAAACTTATATAATGAGATTATGTGAATATGTTAGTATATTTGCATAGAGTTTGAAAGATAATATATTGGTGCAAAACTAAAGCGGTTATAAAAATAACTAGCTTGATAACGAGTTAGATAGTTA
>Ga0105355_10000962_pt1 | contig 26748 bp, 24 predicted proteins | sample GOMGulsemesocosm_2_FD_83508 | JGI IMG/M metagenome (GOLD analysis project Ga0105355, IMG submission 83508) | Methane-oxidizing microbial communities from mesocosms in the Gulf of Mexico - GOM9C Gulf of Mexico | ecosystem: Environmental > Aquatic > Marine > Cold seeps | place: Gulf of Mexico...
GGGGGGCATCCCAAGCCCATGGAGATGTGGGATAACCCGCTGCAGGCGCAGCAGTGCTTGCCCCATCTGCTACGTCAGCAAGGTTGCCGCGCGCATTATTACCAGGCAGCGGGCCTGAAGTTCATGTCTAAAGATCTGATTATGCCCAATATGGGTTTTCAGCGTATCGAGGGTAGCGAATCTCTACCCGACCACGGCCAACCCTCAGCCACCGGTTCAACGTGGGGTGCAACCGACAATGCCTTTTTTCGGCAGGTCCTGCCAAAGCTGGAGGCGCTTGACCAGGGCGTCTCGCCCTGGTTTGCGACCTTGTTAACGGTGGGTACTCACTATCCTTATGGCGTAACGGAGGCGGAAATTGAGCGGCATGGGGGTGCCAAATTAGCCGCCGTTGCCAATGCCGATGCCGCATTGGCAGATTTGCTGGAGGGGCTGGAAAGAACGGGTATTCTCGAGGATACGCTGGTAATTGTCACCTCAGATGAGGCGCACGGTATTGTTAAAAAGCCCAGGCAAGGAAAGACTCTGCGTCATACAGTGCAAGCCACGAGCTTATCGCCGCAATAACCAGTCCGTTAGCTACCATCCACTCGGAAAAGTCGTTCGGGTTCGACTGTATTTCCACAAGCCAGCAAAGAAAAAGCAATTTCTCTCGCTGGGTTTCTTCATCTTTTGTAAAATGCCAAGCTTCTAAATGTCTGTCACCGACTCCGTGACAAACGCGCTCCCCAAATAAGTAATTCAATGATCTCTGGAATGGTTGCGTTTATTCTGCTGTGGGCTAGCGGGCGGTCCAACCACCATCCAACACTATCTTTTGCCCAGTCATATTTCTAGCGGCATTGCTAATGAGATAGTTCACCGCTCCCGTCAGCTCGTCCATTTCGATAAAGCTCTTTTTCGGCATTGGCTCCAACATGATGTTGTGGATAACCTCCTCTGCGGATATACCGTTTTCTTTTGCTTGGTTTGCTATTTGCATTTCTACTAATGGTGTATTTACGTAGGAGGGGCAGACGGTATTAATGGTAATATCTTGGTTGGCAGTTTCAAGCGCGACTACTTTAGAAAACCCTAGTAATCCATGCTTTGCCGCCACATAGGCACTTTTATTGGGTGAGGCTACCAGGCTGTGTATCGAGCCGATATTGACGATGCGACCAAAGTTCTGGGCGCGCATCAAGGGCAATGCGGCCCGAGTTAACATGGCGGGGCCTACCAGTAATATGTCATTGAGTAACTTCCATCGGTCAGTTGGGAAGTCTTCGAGTCTGGAGACATACTGTATGCCCGCGTTGTTGACCAGAACATCGATCTGCCCAGTTTTTGCTGTAATGGATTCTATCGAGTTGGCGATATCAGCATCACTGGTTACGTCGAGTTTTTGAGCGAATACTTTTAAGCCCCGTCGACTAAGTTCTTTGCAGGTACTTTGCGCGGCTGAAAAATTGCAGTCGCTCAAGAACACCGTGTAACCCTGTTCAGCCAGGTCTTTGCCTATTGCCAAGCCGATGCCACTTGCAGCGCCAGTGATAAGTGCTGTTTTTTCCTGCATGTTCGATACCTCGATTTAGATTGCTGTTTTAAAGCGGGTACTTACTTACCACACACTTCTCTAAATCCGGCGGCAACAAAAGGAATCATCCGTGCATAGGCTGCGTCAAAATCTGAAGACAAACACTTGCCATCGGATAATCTATCGATTCGACCGGTCTGGGCTAGCGTTAACGCGAGTGCGCCAGAGACGTAGTGATAACACCAGTGAATGTCTTCGTCTTTAGCCTTGGGTAGAGCTAATTTGAGCGCTTCAATAAATTCACCGACGTGCTTATCGAAATTATCCTCCATCATTTTTTTACTCCAGATGGGGGAAGTCATCACGTAGGCTAGCAATGCCATATAGTTTTTCCAGCCGGGGTCACCTGTTTCCTGGGCGAATTTTAGCGGTAGTAAGAAGGCTTCGATAATCTGCTCAAGAGTTTGGGGGTTATCCCCTGCTTTATGCTGGTTTTCCTGCAATAGCTCACGTCGAGTGGCGCCTAGCAGGTCTGCTCTGCGATTGAATACCGCATAGAAAAGATCTAGCTTCTTACCAAAATGATAGTTGGCGAGGGCAACGTCCACATTGGCACCAGTGGAAATTTGGCGCATGGTGACCCCGTCATAACCATGTAGAGCAAATAACTCTTCAGCGGTATCCAGGATACGGCCGCTTTTTTCTCCTTTGCCCTTTTTGTTCATGACTACTCCAAAAACTTGTTTTTACACGAGGTACCTACCGGCCTAACTATATAGCTTTTCTTGGCCCAAAAAGCTAGCGCGATAATTCCACAAGTTGCATATTCAACGCTTGTTGAATATGATGCCTCATCATAAGTTCAAATTCAAGTGCGGAGTAATACATGATGACGGCGGCAATATTTAAGTATGTGCTAACGGGGAGCTACATAGTGTTGGTCTATTGGCTGTCATGGGTGGGGATGCGCAGAACGAAGGATATTAGTGGTTTCTCCATTGGCAACAAGGACATGAGCCCTTATGTTATTGGTATTACGCTGGCGGCATCGATTGCCTCAACGGCTACCTTCGTGATCAACCCGGGCTTTATCTACGTTCATGGTTTTGCTGCCTATTTGCACTTCGGTGTAGCAGGGTCCCTGGGAATTCTCACGGCATTTCTGGTGCTTACCCGTGGCTTCCTCCGTCTGGGAGAAGAAAAACAAGCTCTGACTATTCCCGACTGGATCTACCACCGATACCAAAATAGAGGCTTCAGTTTATTTTTTGCTGTTATTAATTTGTTGTCGATCGCCTTTGTAGTGTTGATCCTTGTTGGCTGCAGTTTGCTGATGACTGGAATATTCCCGATCGAGCAAAAACCGGCCCTAATAGTGGTTTTACTCTTCGTATTTTCCTATGTGTTGATGGGGGGGACCTACGCACATGCTTACACCAATACATTACAGGGTGTGATGATGATTCTGGTAACGTTACTGTTGTTTGTACAGGGATTTAAATATTTTGACGGTGGGTTTTTCGAGTCCTTGCGCGGTATCGGTGACTCCTATGCCGCCACCTACAATAGCGATAGTAAGCTTTATTACAGCTTCTTCTCGGTGTTTGGAAGCGGTTTTATCATCACCTTTGCGTTGATGTTACAGCCTCACATATTGAGTAAAGTGCTTTATCTTCGCAGTGAAGCAGATATTGGAAAGTTCATCGGTACCACTGTGGTGATGGGCACATTGTTTACTTTAATCCTGATGGTCGGCTTTTACGCCCGCTTGGCTGGCTTGGAAATTCCGGCACAGGATACGGTGGTGAGAGAGTACTTGTTGTTTGAGTTTGGCGGTTCTGCGGGGGGGGAGCTAACTCTGACCTTCATTTTCATAACGTTGCTTGCCGCCGGGATGAGCACCCTCGATGGTATCCTCGTGTCGCTGTCCGCTATGGTGGTCAATGATATTGTCGCGCCGTTGACCGGTGATAAACAAAAAGGTCTGGCGTGGTCGCGTGGGGTGTTGGTAGCGGTTGGTATAATAGGTTTGATGCTTGCCTGGAACCCACCACCGCTGATTGGGTTGTTTGCGCAGAAGGGAGTTTATGGTTTGGCTGCCGCATCAATGGTCCCCCTGTTATTTGGTGTGCTGATACGTGGTTATTTACCTCTATGGGTTATCGCCGGTTCAGCGGTGTTAGGGTTGCTAAGTCACTTTTATTTGAATCTCTTTGGAGGTGTGGTTAATCCAGCGGTATCAGCAAGCTATGCCATTGTTATTGCGACGGTTTTTACTTGCTGCGGCTTGCTAGTTACGCGGTTATTTATGCGCCGACAACAACAAACCGAGTAAGTAGGGGTAACTCATCCCTTGACATTTCAACGGTTGTTGAATATCTTCAGGGCTAGTTTCAACGGGTGTTGAAATATTGAGGCGGTAAGTTGATTTACTTGAATCCTGGAAATTTGGGGTAAATAGATCAACTATTTCAAACGGGGATAACTCGCTAGTGGTTTGCAGGGCGGGTGAATTACAATTGATAAGCTCGAATATAGGTGTCATATGATCAATAAAATCATAGCTAAAAAACGGCTCTCAACGACAATCGCAATGATTTGTGCAGTTGGACTGGTCTCAACGTTAGCCGAGGCGGCTGTTCTCGAAGAAGTTGTTGTTACTGCGCAAAAGCGAGAGCAAAATCTACAGGAAGTACCAGTTTCAATTACCTCGTATAATGCGATGGAACTGGAAAATAAAGGCATTAGGTCGATTATCGATCTTGAGAAAAGTTCACCCAATACTCAAATGCGTGCCAGTCGCGCAACAAACTCTACGTTGACCGCCTATATTCGCGGTGTAGGCCAACAGGATCCGTTGTGGGGATTTGAGCCCGGTGTGGGTGTTTATGTAGACGATGTTTATTATGCGCGTCCACAAGCTGCGGTTATGGATGTTTTTGATGTAGAACGTATCGAAGTATTGCGTGGGCCGCAGGGAACCCTATACGGTAAAAATACTGTAGGTGGTGCGATAAAATATATCACCCGAAAAATGACCGGTGAGGCCACGACAAAGACTACCGTAGCACTCGGAACCGATGGTCAGCAGGAAGCGACGATTACAGGCCAGTTACCCATTATTCAGGATGAATTGTATATTGGTGCGGCCATCTCCAAGATGGAGCGCGATGGATATGGCAAAGTAAAAACGGGCTACGATCTCGCGACGGGTACGTTTAGTGGTAGTGAAGAAAATTACAATAAGGATGTGCTGGTTGCGCGCATGAGTGTGGAGTACACACCTACTGATAGCTTGTTTTTCCGCCTGTCTGCGGATAAAACAGATGATGAGTCAAACCAGGTCTGTGGTACGCAATCTAATCAAACAACACTGACTCATCCTGCTACCGGGGAATTATTTTTAGCGTCTGGCGATCCGTACGATGGAGCTTGTGGGACCACGCATAAACAGAATGTTGAAAACGAAGGGTTCTCATTTACCGTTCAGTATGATGTGAATGATCAGTTGTCGTTGAAGTATGTTTATGCTGATCGTGAAGGTGAGACACAACAGTTTATTGATTTTGAATCGACCCCTCTGGATGCTTTTGATGTCCCGGCTTCTTATTCCGACGAACAACAATCCCATGAATTCCAGGTGAATTTTACCGCTGAGCGTTGGGATTTAGTGGGTGGGATCTACTATTTTGAAGGAAATTCGGCCGGTGCTTTTGATGTTGTTTTGAACGGAGGTAGCCCCATGGACGGTACGCATACCGATCTGGGTATTGGTGGCGATGTCGACACTGAAAGTATGTCAGCGTACTTAAACGCGAGTTATGATTTGACCGATACTGTCACACTGACGACTGGTATTCGGACCACCCGCGACGAGAAGAATTCAAACATTCAGCGATTTTTGTATAGCTCGACAAACTCGTTCCCCTATTCGACGAACCAGGGTAGCGGGTTTACCTATGGCAACCCTGCGGATGATACGTTGTTAGCTGTAATCACTGACATCAATGATCAGCAAGCTGACAAGGATTGGAGTCAAGTTAGTCCATCCGTCAAAGTGGATTGGCAAATGAGTGAAGACATAATGCTTTATGTTAGCTACGCGGAAGGTTTTAAGTCTGGCGGCTTTGATATGCGCGGTAGCGCCGACGTCAATCCCAGAGTGGCCGAGGGTTATGATCCAGAAACCGTTGAAACCTGGGAAGCAGGAATTAAATCCCAGCTGTTAGATGATAGTCTACGCTTGAATTTTACGGTGTTTAACATGGATTACACCGATATGCAGTTGACAGTTCAGTCTATTCAGCCGGAACCGATTTTCTTTTCGTCAGATGTGGTGAACGCCGGAACGGCGGAGATTAAAGGCGCTGAACTGGAAGTAATTGCCCAGCTCACTGATGCCTTGAGCACTACGCTCTCTATTGGCCATATGGATGCGGATCTGATAGAAGTTATTTCCGGGGGTGTTGATGTATCTAATAGCTGGGAGATGTTGAATTCGCCAGATTGGACGGGTCAATTCGGTGTTAACTATGAAATTAGTTTGGGTGATGCAGGTAGCTTGATGCTGAACACGGCAATTTCTTACCGCGATGCCAGCAGGAACTTCAACAATGTCACGTGCAGTTGTGATCAGGATGAGTCTTATACCCTGTGGGACGCCACGGTAAATTGGTATTCTGCCGATGAGAACTGGACGGCCAGTCTTTATCTGAAAAATATCGAAGACACATCGTATAAAACCGGTGGTTATAACCTAGGTTCTGGAGAGCTGGCTTTCTATGGTGCTCCAAGAACGGTCACGGCCAGCTTGTCATATGAATTCTAAGCCAGCGCAATCTGGAACCGAAATCTAAATGCAATGACACAGAGTATGACTAATGAAGTGGCTTAATCCGCTTCATTAGTCACAACCACTAATTTTCACTAGCGAGTTCACCCAATGCCACACTATGAAGACTACTGGTTCGAGAGCCGTGACGGTTTAAAGCTCTTTGCCCGTGATTATCAACATGAGGCGCCGCGGGCTACCATTTTATGTATTCCTGGTCTCACTCGTAACTCGGCAGATTTTGTAGGGCTCTGTGAACACCTAGTTAATGATTATAGGGTGGTAGTGGTAGAACTGCGTGGGCGAGGAAATTCTGAATACGATACTAACCCGTTAAATTATCATCCCGGGTTGTACGTTGACGATGTAATTGCATTGTTAGATTCGATGGAATTAACATCAGTGATTCTCATTGGGACATCTCTTGGTGGATTGATATCGATGATTCTGACGGCACTGCAGCCAGAGAGAGTAGCGGCAGTCATCATGAACGATATCGGTCCAGAAACCAGTCAAGTCGGCGTGGATCGAATTAAAAATTACGTCTGTAATCCCATCCCTGTTCATTCATGGGCACAGGCTATTGATATGACCCGAGAAGTATTTGGTGCCGAGTACCCTGACTTTGTTGCTGAGGACTGGGCAGCGTTTACCAAGAATATATACCGGGAAAATAATGAAGGTGACCCGGTACTTAACTATGACCCGGCGATCGGGATATTAATGACTCAACAGCAGGACGATGCTGTGCCACCCGATTTGTGGCCTGCCTTTGCCGCCATGCAAGCCACGCCACTGTTGCTTATTCGTGGCCGGTTATCGGATATTTTAACCACCGAATGTGTCGAAAAAATGCGACAGAAAAAGCCGGATATGCATTTCATAGAGTTGGATGGCCGTGGTCATGCCCCATTGCTTACAGAAACTGAATGCGTAGTAGGTATCGAAAACTTTCTACTCTCTTTGTAAGTTAGTGCTATGATGCTGTCGGAGGTTTGCCTCTGAGCCAAGGGCTTGTCAGTATCTTTTACACTCCTCGTGTATCAAACATCATTTTCCTGGCAAAAATCTTTTCGTTATAACGCTCCATCTCCTAGGCCGAGAGGAAGATATTTTACTCGTCCGCGGGAACTTCTATATCCAAGTGGTTTCTGCACAGAATAATGCTCCGAAGGTGCCGCTCCGGCATGATACACAAAAGTCGAGTGCGTCTTCTATGGGGCTGGCAAGTTAACGCGCTGATCTTGTTGTTGTCGGTGAGTGAATACATATAGTGGCTTGATCGTGGAGCCTGATTTAGCTGGCTTGGGAAAGTGAATTTTCCAGAGCCCGATAGCTATCTTGGGTAGATGAGAATCGGCCTTGGCGGGTAACGTCATAAGGCCAATACATCGATGCTTTGGCCGTCTCTAGCAACGATAATTTTACCGTGATAAATATCGCTCATGCCTGAGGTAAAAAATTTGTCTGCGGCCCAATTGGCCGGCATAGCAGGAATTAAGTGGGTGATGATTAAATGGCCAACCTCTGTTTTTTCGGCGATTTCAGCTAGCGCCAGTGTAGAGGTGTGAGCGCTAGCAATCCGGGCAATTCTGTCTTTTGGCATGGGGCCACCTTGGGCTTCCATTTGCTCGCCCACGTAATCAAAAATCTCGGTGTTAAGTGCTTCGTGGATTAAGATATCTGCACCCTTGGCATAGCGGGTTATCCCTTCGCTAGGCCGGGTATCGCCACTGATAACGATAACTTTGTCTCGGTACTCAATGCGATAGCCGTATGCTTGTGGCCAGTCAGGATGCGTCACTAAAAAGGCACGAATAACCAAGCCATTGTCTTGATAAACCACTTTGGCGGCGCTGCCTTCAACCATAACGTCTCTAGCGCCCCGGAATGCGGTGTCGCTGTCTAGGTTTTCAGGGCCAAGCACGCGTATTCGTTCGTGTAAATCCAATGAATAGGCATGTTCAAAACCTTTGATTATTTGCAAGGTGCCGGGTGGGCCAACAGTTTCGACGATGTGTAGACGCCCGTATAGCCAGGTATTGTGCAGTACTTCCGCAACACCAGGAATGTGGTCGGAGTGCAGGTGAGTTAAAAATATGCTGTGCAGTTGGCCCAATGGCGCATTGAACTCAGTGAGTTTAGCTATTGCGCCTTCACCGGCGTCAAACAAAAACAGTTTGCCTGCAGCAATTAGTGCGGTGCAGGGTTGCCCGCGGTCGGGGCTGCGACTAGGTGAGCCTGTGCCGCAAAAAAGTAACTTAAAGTCATCATCGATTCCACCGCTGCTGGCGACGATTTTCGCTACAGAGTTTTCCGCCGCTTTATAGACTACTGGTCGAAAGTCTTGTGAATACAGGTAACCGGTTAGCATGACCAACATTATCGCTAGTCCTGCTAGGGTGTTTTTAACAGAATTTTTCATATGCTTGGGCCGTATCTATTTGACGCTGATGTCAGTAGTAGAAGATGTTTGTGAAGAATAAAGCTCCGGCAGAAAATCTGCCAAAAAACCCATCTCCTCAATAGCGTGGGTCATCAAATCGACGGACATTTGTGGGTCGATTAATATAAATCTCGCCAGCGCGGTGTTACCCAGTAAACCTTCTATAGACGAGTCTTGGTTATTACCGTCACGTTTTGCAACATGCCCTAGCCAAAAAATCGAGCGCATTTCAGCGCCCCAAGGGGTGTCTCTCACCACGTGGCACATGCTGGTCATGTTGATATTTTCTTCTAGCAGTCCGACTCTGGCGCAGACAACAAATTGCTTATTTTGCTGCTGATAATTCGCTAAAAAATTGGCTGGCTCGACAAATTGAATGCGCAGTTTTTGCAGGTCATCACCTATATATTCATGTACTAGGTGACTGGCGCCAACAATTTTACCGGGTTTTTTGTTTTCCCAATCCATCCATACATGGGCGGTGGGGTGCCAGCGCTTGTAATGCTGGGTGGTTTGCATGTAATCGGCGAACCACCATCTCACCATATGTGCTTTCACAGCTGGCATGCGGGTTAAGGCTTTAACCAGGTAAATGCCATTGGCTTGGCGTTGGCTGCCGGTTTCAAAGCTGGTGTAGTGCTGGGTTAAAACATCAATTGTATTGCGATGTGGGCTAAGAGGGTTGTAGCCGAAGATTGCCAGTAGCAGTAATAGCACAACAGGGATGATTACTCGTCGATTCATTCTATTTCTCAGTTTTGTAATTTGGCTGCTAAGCTGTCTATCTTAGGGGCGCTGACATTGAGGTTATGTAGAATAAACCGGGCCCAATTGATACTGTCTTGGCTTTGGCTTTGGCCTTCGATAGAGGCCATTATCAGGCCGACAAAACCCCAGGTGACAACAGGGTCAAGTGTATGAGCATCCAGAGATGGCGCTAAAACGCCCGCGGCAATGCCTTTGGCCAAATTGGCGTTAAGAAAATCGCCTTGGCTTTGGGCAATAGCTTCACCCAAGACAATAGGAGAAGACAGTAACCTCTCGGTTACCTTATCGGTGGCGATTAGCTGGAACATTTGACTTGCCATGGTGGCTATTACTGCGGCCTGATCGTTTTCAATTAGCACCGTTGCCTCTAGCTCTTGGGCATAGCACTTGAAGCGTTGCGTAACGGCCGCTATTACGCATACCTGTTTGTTTTCAAAGTGGTTATAAAACGTGCGGGTGCCTATGTCGGCAATATCGGCGATGTCTTCTGGCTTAATACTCTCGTAATCCAGGTTCAACACCAAATGAATCGCTGCGTTTATTAGCTGCTGTCGAGTCTTGGCCTTTTTGCCCAGTATTGGCTTGGGTGGTTCCGAGGGTAATATTTTCATAGTGTTTAGTATAGAGGTTTTAGTAAATTGCGCAATAGTGCAATTTTGCGTTAGTGTGTAATTTTGTTCGTCGATGTTTCGGGAGTACAGTCGTTTAGTAAGGTATTGCCATGTTAAAGAACCGAAGATGATAGAATTGGCCCTTGACTACATATAAACGGCACAGATTACGGCTAGGCTCCCCTCACCTGACATAAATTACTAAGCCGCTGGCTGTGCTTTTGCTTCAACTTGAGCCATCGCGATATTGAAGAACTACTTGCTAGTCAAGGCATAATTGTTAGCCGCGAAGCGATCCGACGTTGACGCGTTAAGTTTGGGACGATTTATTTCCGTCGATTGAAGCGCAGGCAGCGAAGCGACGGTGACGCCTTCTGTATAGACGGCGTTTTGTGGAAGTCAACGGTAAACAGGGTTTTCTGCGGCGGGCTGTTGATCAAGATGGTGAGCTAGTTGATGTTTATCTGCAGGGTGCGCGCGATGGGAGTGTCGTTAAGCGGTTTTCCAAGCGGTTATTACGAAACCATGGTGATGAACCCAGGAAGATAGTGGCTGACAAGTTACGTAGTTATGGTGTAGCCCATCGCGAGCTGATTCCAGAAACCATTCACAGTACTAAGCGGTATGAGAATACCAGGGCGGAGCAATCGGCATGCCGCAGCAGGCATGAGGCGCCTAGGGTGAGGGCCTGAGGAATGAGCGGTGCGGCATCCCGGCGGTTCAAGTCTTGTCGGCAGGCGCTGCGGTTTCTGGGTGTCCATGTTGCTGTATTAAATTTATTCAATTTGGGCAGGCATAAAGTCCGTGCTCATCATTATTGTGACTTCAGGATAAGTGCGTTCGCCCAATGGAGTGGGGCGGTTGCTTGAAACCTGGGGCAGGGTTTCTCTGATCTTAAAGCTTAAGCTGTCAATACCTGCGGCGACATTACCCAGGGCGTGGCAATACACAGCTTTGTCGGCTGCCAGCAGAATATCCTCCGCCCGAAGCGCTACTGTAAGATCGGGGCCCTTAATGGAAATGTAAAAATCTAGTTCGTGAAATAGTCACTAAAACCAGGCTGAAACTGGACGTTAGCTAAAACTGGCTTTCCATAGTCAACCAGAAAGTACGGGGCTCTTCCACCCAACTACTGATCGGGACATCTCCGAAATTTATGGACTTTGGTCGTTTATTGTCATTAAAGTTAATTAGATTTTGGCCATAGAAGCTTATTTTGGTTTCTTCTCTGTAAGGAAAATCCCAGATCAGAGCGATATTGAATTGTATGTTTCGATCAAAGCCCTTTAAATCTGACACTGCTTTTTTGTAATTTCTTAAGTGTTGTAGGTTGGTATTGTATTTGTCCCGTTTATCGTCAGTCAATGTGCTCACGTCAACTGCGCTATAGGCCCTGTCATACATTCTAAATAGGTCATCACCGTAATCATATTGCCACTTAATCTGGGTATTCATATGCAAAATAAGCCGGGGACTAAGGCGAATATCTGCCCAGAGTTTACTGGTGTTATTTGACCAGAAAGCGAGATTGTCACCGGTACTATTCAGTGTGAGAAAATCACGTACGGTTAAAAAATCTGAAAGGCTGATTTTTTGAAATTTGGAACCATCGCCTTCCTTAGCGAAAAATGTCCAGTCATTCAGCTTTAGATACGAGTGATTAAATCCTACGGTAACTTGATCACTCTGATAGGCTAGTTCGATTTCAAGCCCCGTTACTTTTTGTTCCCCTACCAGCACTGCCTTAGTACCGTCCCATGTGATGATTTCCGACTCAGTGTTATAAGCGGTCATAATTGAATGTAGATTATCACTGTAGAAGTGTGTGAGTGACAGTTCTAATGTGGTATTTCTTTCAGGCTCGTTTTCAATATCGTTTAAATATTGAGTATACAGCTCCTCCATGGTATTCATGCGTAATAAACGCTGCCAACTCATTTTAAGGATGTTTTTGTCACCGATATGGGAGATTATCGCTATTCGTGGAGAAAACATGCTGTCTGCGAAGTCGTTTTTGTCGCTCCGGCCCGATAATATAGCGCGGGTTTCCCCCCATAGTCGGACTTCCAATTCCGCCATTGCAGAATAGGTATCGGTGGACCAACCGTCGTTAAATTCGACAACTTTACTGTCCACTATGGTCCCATTCTTGCCGTCACCTCGGTAAATCGAATCTTCGGAAATAAAGCTGCGCTTGGATGTACCCGCCCGAAACGTATTGGCCGATTCACCCCATGGTTTTTTTAGGCTGTCCCGCGAATACTCTAGGCCTATGGCTAGTGATAGCTCAGGTGACCATTCGTAAGACAACATGGAGCTTAAAAACCATTCATTTTCAGAGAAGTTACGTACTCGATTTAGTTCGTCGTCGTGATCCAGTTGGGTTTGTTTGGCATTGGTAGCGTAATAGTTTTCCGAGTCAAAACTTAATATTGAATTGACTTGTATTTTCTCATTGATTAGATGCTCATTTTCTAAAGTCGCGATAAAGTTCTGGACCATAAACTGATGGGTAGCGTGAGCACCGTCTTTGTACTCTTTTTCGGATACAGTGCCAACGTTGCCAGCGCTGGTGTAACGCGTCCAGAATCGCCAATCGTCTAGAAATGACATATCGAAAGATAACTTGACCTGGGGTTTGTCGTTGGTATCGGCGTAATAGTTGGTGACAGGATTACCATCGCTACCGCTGAAGTCAGCGCTATCTCCCTTATAACCGAACTCACCACTGGCGGATAATTGGAAGATTTTTGGGTCTTCAAAACCGCTAGTCCGATAGAGGCTGGCGTGGGCTAACCATTGAACATTCTTAGCTACGCTGCCATAGGTAAGGTAGGCGCCCTTGCTCTGATAGTTGTGATGATAGCTAACTCCAGCATGCAAGCCCTCCATTGCCCCCGCTTTTTTCGTGACTAGGTTTATCACCCCTGAGATGGCACCTGCACCGTGGGTCACCGAGCCGGAGCCTCTGACCACTTCGATGCGATCGATATCGCTCATATCCCAGTTATTCAATTCAACCATTGAGCCTTGAGATTCTTTCTGATTTACAGGCCTGCCATTGAGGAGTAATAGGGTGTTGTGATTGCGTTGGCCTAGACCTCGAATTTTGATATCACCACCATTAGCACTGTCGTCAAAAAACATTACGCCTGGTACATAATATTCGAGTAAATCACGTATGTTTCTGGCTGGGCTTCCGGCTATTTGCTCACGAGTAATGATGGTGGTTGAACCCGGGCTGTCCGATAATGGTGTGGAAAATAATGTAGAGGTAGTGATTTCGATTTCCATCAATTCGAGTAAGGACATTTGATGAAGTAAGGTGAGACCTCCATTCGCAACATTGCTGAAGGATAACAATAACCAAGGAACAAGCGGAAGTGAATTCAGCGAGGAAAATCTACGACGGATACTTTGCATAATAGCATGCCTTCAAAAGTTACCCATGTATGAAATGAAAAGATCTAAATTCCCCCGTAGACCGTAGTCAGTTTAATACATAAGGGGTTATCTGATACCTATAAGTTTAGAATAGTAAGTGATATACGTTATACCAAATCGGAATAGATTTTGTCGTGATATAGTTCTGCTAAATTGGAAAGCCGAAGTGCTAGAATTCGTAGACGAATACTTATAAACGCATCATCTTCCGCCTGATATCGGTGCTGTCCCGTTAACGGTCCGATAAAGAGGCCTGCCACTCCGACTATTTTCGTTGCGATGAATCACCACAAGTCATTGAAAAATAACAATGAAATCAGCGCATTTCGCACCGCAAAACGGTATTCTCCCAGCTGCGAAATTTGTGCCTAGACATGAATTCGGAGTTCTCGGAAATTAGTATCATACCGGCCGTTCTTGTTGCAAAGCGCCCCGCTGGTCTCAATTCGTAACGCTCTCAATGGCGCAGCTAACCGGGAGGAATAGTTTACGCCAAAACGTCGGATACAGCTTTGAAAATGTAGCAGCGGTTTAACGACTAAATCGACATAGGTCATGGTTATCAGTAGTGCTTGCTCTGAAAGTGCGCTTTCATTCTTATGCTGGCAAAGCGTTATCATCAAAGTCATCAAAGTCATCAAAGTCATCAAAGTCATCAGCGCCGAAGCCGATCTTGCCGGTTTTGCCATTTCTCTTCATCATTTCTTTCTCGAATGTCTCTCACCACAATGCGTAACATCATTAGTAACTTGATGACCCCCGAGGCTAAGCCAATGGCCGCGTTTGTTGCTGTGCCGTCGTCAGCGAGTGTTGAAGCGAGTTTAGAGCCAAAATCAGCTAGGCATTTGGTTAAATTTTCTACTCTTTGTTCGGTTTCTCGATCAATCATAGGAATACGTGCTGTGAAGGCCGCTTCTGGCTCGTCGGTACTTAAGGTACGCAGAACATGCATTTTGGCCTGGCTTTGTTTATATACGCCTCGGGCAAGTTTGCATCCTGAAACAACCGCCGCCCCCCCTGAAAAAACAGCGCCAACAAAAGGCATGCAAGAGACTTACAGTTCTGTTAAAAAGTTAGCTATGATTTTTACTATTGCCGTTAATACATCTTGTTGAATATCCGTTGGTACAATTTCATTGATTGAGTTGCGGCTTAAGGTAACCACATGACCTTTCGCCCCAGAGGATAATTCCGACGACGAGGAGGAATCCCAAAGCTCGAACAAACTTTTTGTCGTAAGCCATCGGCCAACTTACTTAGCTAGTGCAATCTTCTTGACTTAGCGTAATTTTGACACTATCGTAGGTGTTATATTTACACTAAGTAAGATTTGCTCATGTCAGAAAAGAAGTATTGCTACGAATACCCCCATCCCGCCGTCACTACCGATATGGTGGTATTCACCATTCGCGATCAGTGCCTGAAATTACTGCTGATAAAGCGCAAGCTAACCCCTTTCAAGGGCAAATGGGCCCTACCTGGCGGCTTCGTTGCGCTGGATGAAGACATCCATGAATGTGCCGAGCGCGAGCTCGCCGAAGAAACCGGTGTTAGTGGAGTCTATCTCGAACAGCTCTGTACCTATGGCCACCCGCAAAGAGATCCTCGAGAAAGGGTAATCACTATCGCCTATTACGCGCTGATTCCCTCGGAGAAACTCGAAATTAGAGCGGCCACAGACGCCGCCGACGTTGGCTGGTTCGCCCTCGATGATTTACCTGCACTCGCCTTTGATCACGCCACTATCGTTGAGCAGGCCAAGCAGAGGCTAGTGACCAAGCTGGATTACTCGACCATCGCCTTTCAGTTTCTCTCTGGCACGTTCACGTTAACCGAGATTCAGGAAATCTATGAGACTATCCTGGAAGACAAAATGGATAAACGAAATTTCCGCAAGTGGGCCCTAGCCTTAGAGAATATTGAAGAGACCGGTGAGGAACGTCGTGATGGGCGTCATCGGCCAGCGAAATTATATCGCTTAATCGATCCTGCTCGAGTGGAAATAATTAAATAGGCAACGCTTTTTTGAGAAAGAAGGGAAGGGAAGAGACATGTTGATGAGAGCCGCTATCTGGACAAAATACGGCCCCCCAGAAGTGATTGAGTTAGGGGATGTCGAGAAACCGATGCCTGGCGATAAAGATATTTTGGTCAAGGTGCATGCGGCAGCAATGTTTCCCGGCGATGCGGAAATGCGAAGGTTCGACATCCCCGTCGCCTGGTTATGGCTGCCATTGCGACTCTGGTTCGGGCTGAGAAGACCGAAGCGCGTCAAAGTACTGGGCCAGGAAATTGCCGGTGTTGTAGAGGCGGTGGGAGATGAGGTAGAAAACTTCAAACCCGGAGATAGGGTTTTTGGTATGACTGGAATGAATTTTGGCGGGCATGCCGAATATCTTTGTCTAACCGAGAACTTCACTGCATCGAAAGGAGTGGTTGCAAAAATGCCGAATAACATGAGCTTCGAAGAGGCATGTGCGGTACCGGTAGCAGGAATCAATGCCTGGCATTTTCTGAAAAGGGCAGAGATTGAAAGTGGCGAAAAAGTATTGATCAACGGTGCCGGTGGCAGCATTGGTTGTTTTGCCATTCAGATCGCCAAGACCTTCGGTGCCGAAGTGACCGCTGTGGACAGTGGTGAAAAGCTAGAGGTACTGCGCTCTATCGGGGCCGATTATGTTATTAATTATAGAGAAGAGGACTTCACCCGCAATGGTAAAACCTACGACGTAATCTTCGATGTAATAGACAAGAGCCCCTACGGTAAAAGCATCAAGTCACTTAATAGTCAAGGTCGCTTACTGTTAGTGAATACACGAATTTTTCATATGCTTCGGGCGGTATGGACGTCCTGGACAAGCGACAAAAGAGCTATATGCGAGCTCGCTGGCCCAAATAATGAGTACTTCGACTCTCTCAACGAATTGATTGAATCTGACAAAGTAAAAACTGTTGTAGATAGACGTTATCCCTTTGAGCAAATTGTCGAGGCTCACCGCTATCTTGATACGCGATTGAAAACGGGTGATGTGATAGTCACTATCCATCAGCACGCCAATGAATTAGACGCTGTCTAGCGCCCTATTAACAGTCGGTCTCAGTCTACAATCGAGGAAGTGTCTCATGAAAGCACTTATTTATACCGAGTACGGCAATGTAGATGTGGTGCGACTCGAAGAGTTAGCGAAGCCCGTACTGGAAGATTATAAAGTACTAGTTAGAGTTCATGCCGCCGCCGTCAACGACTGGGAACTCGGGCTAATTGCTGGCAGGCCCTATTTCATGCGTTTCTTTATCGGCTGGCTGAAACCTATCGCTAAAGTACAGCGTTTGGGTTGTGATGTGGCGGGGCGTATCGAAGCCGTAGGGAAAGAGGTTGGTGATTTTAATGTGGGAGATGAAGTCTATGGCGACCTCTGCGAAGTGGGGCTTGGTAGCTTTGCCGAATACGTCTGTGTTCCCACTAAGGCACTTAAACTAAAACCGCCGGGCATGAGTTTCGAGCAGGCAGCTGCTCTACCTCAAGCTGCCATGCTGGCTAAACAAGGCCTACACGATATAGCGCCACTGCAAGACAAGCAAAAGATTTTAATCAATGGTGCCGGTGGCGGGGTTGGAACGCTTGGCGTGCAAATCGCCAAGCTTAAGGATGTCGAAGTAACCGGTGTTGATTGTACGGAAAAGCTTGAGATGATGCGTTCGATAGGGTTCGATCAGGTCATCGACTACACCCAGTCCGATTTTGTTAAGGGCGGTGAGACCTACGATTTGATACTGGACAACAAAATGAGTCGGTCGCCATTCAGCTATGCCAAGGCGTTAAAACCTGGTGGAGCCTATATCGCAACAGGTGGGTCTATGGCGCGGATTTTTCAATTGCTGTGTGTCGGCTGGTGGATATCGATAAGCCAGAGAAAACTCATGCGGGTATTAGTGTTGAAAGCCAATAAAGACTTAGATTTTATCAGCGAATTATTTGAATCTGAGAAGTTAAAGCCGGTGATAGATAGAACCTACACATTGGCAGAAGGGGCAGAAGCCCTTGGCTACTATGTAACCGCTAAGCATAAAGGAAAAATAGTCATTACCGTGGACTAGAAATCGCCCCGCTTACACACCCCTTTTGTCGAAAGGATGGTATGCAAGGGTGCTGTACATTCCGAGTATTTTGATCAACTCTACTTTCTTGGCCAGACTCTCAATCCATTACCAATTTTCCTAACTAGTGTCTCCTCTATCAACTCTCGAAATTTTGGGGCTTCCGGTGGGGGAATTCCTGGCCAAAGAGCCTCGGATTAAATGGGTATCTTCATCCTTTAGTTTGCCTGAAATAGCGAGCGCTAACAATACGTTCTCAAAATGCTAGCAGGCGGTAGCGCTGTAAATAGTGAGTGATTAGTAATCAGGGTATCCGCTTCGCCCCACGCATTGGGCCGACAACTGTAGTAGTCATACTGTTCAGGTGACTCAACCATCCCAGTCTGACGTGGTTAGAACGAACAATACAGTAGTGTCTAAAGCATGAATTGTTTGAGTAACTGATTCATTGTGAGGGCTTGCGCCTCCAATTCGGATGCTTGTTTTGTGCTGTTCTGGGCTTGGTTGTAGAACTCTTCTGACACAACATTAATGAAGGTGGTGTTGCGATTTATCTCTTCGGTGGTGGAGGTTTGCTGCTCGGCGGCAGTGGCAATCTGTGTTGTAGCGTCGGAGATTGCTCGAATTCCAGAGGATATATTCTCAAAGCTTTCCACTGTGGCTATTGAATTGTCTACACTGGTTTCAGCGAGCTCTCGACACCCTCCCATCATTTTAACAGCTGAATCTATGGTCTTTTGAAACGACTCAATCATAGATGAAATTTCCTGGGTTGAACTATGGGTTCGCTGCGATAACACCCTAACCTCGTCGGCGACGACCGCAAAACCGCGCCCCTGCTCTCCCGCTCTAGCCGCCTCAATGGCCGCATTCAGCGCTAACAAGTTGGTTTGTTCAGCAATGCTGCTAATCGTAGCAACTATAGTGCTGATCTGCTGACTGTTTACCTCCAGCTCTGAAATCGTATTAGTTGCATTTTTTACTTGATCGGCGAGCAGGACAATCGAATCTTTGCTGGCGGTCGCTTTGTCTCCTCCAGTCTCGCTAATCATGACACTTTCGCTGGCGGCCGTTGCTGTTTGCTCGGCATTTCTGGCTATTTCAGACGTAGTCGCTGCCATTTCAGTTATCGCTGTAGCCACCAGTGATACTTCATCTTGCTGTTTTTTGGCCTTTTCTGCGCGCTCTATGGAGGACGACTTAGTCTCGCTGGTCTGAGAAGTGATTGAGGAGTTGATCTGTTCCAGTTGCAAAAATATGGTGTGTAAACGGTTGATGAAGTTGTCAATGAGATCGAGAAATGTAGACTTGACGTGACTTTCGACACGGGACGATAAATCGCCTTCCGCTGCTTTTTCAACGGCACCAATCACCGTGTTTGCCTCTACAAAACGGATATTACCGTCATAGATATATAAGGTAGAAATCACAAGCGAGGCTACCAAAAAGACAACATGATAAAGTAAAGGCGCCATCAGCCCCCATCCTGTATCCATACCCCAGGAGAAGATCCTCACCACCTCGCCCATTATTTCGAAGTCAATGCTCTGACAATAGGTTAACGTTAGGTGGTGAACTGTAGTTAAGCCAACATACGCTATCAGTGGGACAATATCTCGATAGCGGATTAAAATGGTGAAGCCTAGGAAAAAGAAGAAATGCCCCTCGCCTAAGCCGTTGGATTGCTGCACCATTATCGCCAGTAGAGCGACAAGCCCAGTCGCCATAATGATGCGAGACATCGCGCTACCCGCGAGAGTGATGTACGCAATCACGGCAACGATGGATATTGCTGTACCTCCAATCATGCCTAGCTTGAAATAATCATGCTGCCATGACGTCACAAAGGCAACTATCACCGAAAAGACCAATATAATACACATCAATATCTTGTCGGTAGTTTGGAAGTCGTCATTAAACTTGTTTTTCAATTGTTCTGAAAGACTATTGTTATAACAAACCAGTAGTGTCTTTAACATTCCATTTTCCTTATTGGTCGCAATTTAGATCAACGCGTCACTAATCATTGCCAGAGACAGGGGCTCCGGGTGATATATTTTACTTAGCCACCAGCGACTCCCTCGTCGCTCCAGCAAGTAGGTACGGCCTCGATGAGCAATGTCGCCATTGTTGGACCTGATATTCAGGCCAAATTCGGCACTTAATTGTTCCATTAACGACCGAGAAGGGTAGAGCGCATTAAAGCTGGAGTGAAATTGTTTGGCATAACGGTTAGCCCTATCTTGAGAGCTATTTGCATCAATATCGATAAAGTAAACGGCGGGCCATTGAGATTCATCGATTTTATCAAGAGTGTCGCTCAAGCTGGACAATGTTGTGGGGCATACGGAATCACATTTACTAAAGCCGAAGAAAACCAGAGATTTATCCTTGTCTTCATCCAGAATAAAGGGAGTGTAAATCGGTTTGTCGACGGATAAAGGCAATAACGGTACCAGCGCGATAACGGCGATTAAAGTAAGCCATAGACCGATACCCAGAATCCGTTTTGAGGTTTCGTTTCTCGTGTTTTGGCCCGTAGCAGTTGGGGTATGTGCATACATTTAGAAATAGTAGACGTAAATGGGCGTTCTGTCATCAGTTGTGCTGTTTGGCTCTACTATCGTTTCAATTTTGGCTTTCGCGGCATACAAGCATCGATTGCCACTCAAAACCGGTCGCTCCAGACTGGTTTATCTCTCTGGCCCCGGGAATTACATACTTGTGCTCTCCTGGTAAGCCTCATACTCAGAACGCTTCTGCGTCGAATAATACTCCGAAGGTACTGCGCCAGTATGGTATGTAACTGTATTAGATATAGTTGTTATGAGATTGTTTATTTCCTCTTTCATTAGTGATAATACAGTGGGCTGCGGATATTATCGTGGTCGTCACTGGGCGACCTTTTACTTGCGGTGCTCTGTTCGTCGAGTGGCAGTTCAAGTTGATCTATACCGTTTTTAATAAGGCTTGATACTTTTTAGCTGCGGCGAATGGATGGCTACAGCCCGCCGCGACGCGGCGTGCAGCCGCTGCCTGTCGTACTTCCTCGACAAATTTATCAGCCCTAAGCAAGCGCGATAGACTTGTTCGGGATTCGACTTGCAGTCAAACATTGGCCGGGCCAGTATCTGAACATTCGGCCCCAGGTCTTGTGCCCATTTAAACAGCCGCTCTGGCTAGCCATTGTAGCGGGGGTGTTGGTAACATTGATAGGTATACCAATACTCATTGAGATATTGATGGCCGCTATAATGCTATAACGTCCTTAGGAGGTTATTATGAGCAATCGATCAAAAAGAACCACTGTCTACTTTGAGCCTGCAATTCACCAAGCTTTGAAGATCAAAGCTGCATCTTCACAGCTCTGTGTATCAGAGCTCGTTGATGAAGCTGTACGCCTGCTTATGAGTGAAGACCAAGAAGATTTGGCTGCGTTATCTGCACGTGAAAATGAAAAAGAGATCAGCTATGAAGCGCTACTCAATGATTTGAAGAGGCATGACAAAAATATAAAATCATCTTAAAAATCTTTTGCTAAAGATTTGCGCAGTATTCCGTCGGCCGATGTTAAACGTATTCTTAAGAAAATTGATTCTCTAGCAATGGATCCTCGAGCTGAAGGCTCTGTAAAACTTTCAACACAATAGCGTTATAGAGTTAGACAAGGTCTTTACCGTATGGTACATAAAATACGCGATGAAACTCTAATAGTGCATGTAGTTAAAGTGCCCCATCGTTCAAGTGTTTGCAGAAGTGATTAGGTAACTTAGCTGATGTTGAAAATATGGGTTCAGATTGCAGATAGAAGAGACGAAAGGTAGAGCTGTTGGAATGATGGGAATAGGCCGCCTCCCCCCCCAAAAAAAAGGGATAAAAAATGGTCCCTCCGTCCCCTTTTTTGCCGAAGTCGCCACCTCTGAATTACCTCATCCAAGCAACCCCTCCGTGCCCATCCCCAGTTCCCAAAAGTCTCCCCGCAGTTCGCACGCAGTCAATCTGGATGAGAGTGGCAGTGTGAGTGCGATAGTCGACGCTGCCACAATATTGAATCTATATCGAGAAGCCTGCGCCGCGGAAAGGAAATCCTGCGACAGCACTATTGTTGTTGGCGAAAATCTGACCCATCACGGTTAACTGCGGCCGCTCAGGCTGAGGAAACCGAGGATATCCGGGCCAATCCGGGGGTCAGTTGCCGCTCCCAAGTGCCCTTTGCCCGGGTAGAGGATCAAGGTGCAATCCGGGATCAGCTCAGCGGTGTCCCGGGCCAGCGCTTCCGGGAAGTATACGTCCTCATCTCCACCGATCATCAATACCGGCACGGTGATTCGCGGCAATGCCTCACGGGCGTCAAACAGGCGCTCAGCTTCCGCTTCCACCAGCACATCGTTCGCCATGTGCTCGTGGGGCGTGCCCGCAAAAACACCCACAAACAATCCGCCCAGTATTTTCGCGAGAAACGGCAACTTCGTATTCGGGAACAGGGTCTTTGACATGATCGCACCCGCGGCATACGTACGGTCCTCGGCCACCGCGCGGGCAAATTGCTGGTCGATGCCCTCGGGATCGATGACCTCGCAGGCAGCGACAAGAACGACGATATGCCTGAAGCAGCTGGGATGATCTGCCGCCAGGTATTGCGCAATCATACCGCCGTAGGATCCACCGATGACCAGGTCGACCTGTCTATCACACTCGGCGTCTATCATTTGCGCGTAGTCCGTCGCCATATCGGCGACGGTGTGCCCCTGCGGCATATTGCGCGGCCGGGCCACGGTGAGCACTCTGTAGCCCTGCTCCAGCAGGGGGAACAGAGGCTTGATAGCAAGCTTTCCCTGCCAGCCCACCGGCGGCGTTGGGTTGCCCGGTCCACCGGGGATGAACAGGGCGACCTTGTCGCCGTCGCCATAGCATGACCAGGCCATGCCGCTAGCGAAAACACCTTGAGTCCACTGGGGCATTGTCTTTCTCCAGGCTAGAGTTCGTCGTCACCCGGTATGCTCAACGCAACTGGATCTCCCGCCGCCATCACGGCCTTCATCGTTTCGGTCATGGTCATCCCGGTACCCCACAGTTCACGGATTCCCGAAGAAAATATGTGGTGTGGAACACCGATCCATGATTTTCGTGCTCATAACCGCGCACCTGAGTGTGGGCGAGCGCGTTTATTCCTCTTATACTCCCACCAAAACAGCACCAACAATACGCGCCCAACTCCTGGCAAGATACTTGTCACTACAGTCCGACACATTGCCGGTAATACAATAGCCTTCCATCAGCGGCACTACCATTGCAACGGCTTGCTTCATTCCGGGTGACTGGGCAGATACGCCGGAAAGCTCACTGAATAGCGAGACGTAAAAGGAGCTCAATCGCTCGTAGTAGGCCGTCATTGCCTGCTTCATTTCACCGTCGTGTTGTGTTTCCGCCCAAAGCTCTTTAAAGACAAATCCACAGGCTTCGATATCCGGGTGGGAAAAAACTGTGAGAAAGAGTTTTTCCAGATCCCGCTGTAAATTTCCGCTGGGACGTGCGGCGAGCTGTGCCATGGAGGTTTCGTACTCCGATAAAAACTCCCCCAGCAGGGCTTGCAGTAAGACCTCCCGTCTGGAGAAATGATATTGCAGATTACCGAGGCTGATCCCGGCTCTATCTGCAACTTTGCGCATGGTGAGCTGCGGGCCGCCGTGTTCAACCAGCAGTTCCTGAGTGGCGGCCAGTATTGTTTTCTTCTTTGCGTCTGATCGCATCTAACTGTGTCTCTGTCTTGTTGTTTTATCGCTTTTGTTCCTGGATGGAGATCAAAACATTATTTGATAATTGGGTCAAGTGACCAAAAAAGCTTGACAGGTTTAGGTCAACTGACCCACAATTGATTTTCAAATGCAAAACAACTCTCTTAATGAGGCTGCCACATGAACACAATCAAAGGAATACTCAATTCATCGGGGCAATTGAACTTGGTCGATGATCTGCCCGAACCGGAGGTAAACACCGGCGAAGTAAAAGTACGGGTTCACTATTGTTCCCTGAATCCAACTGATATCGATATTGCCAAGGGCCATTACGATTTCTTCCTGAAGCTATATGGGGCAAAGTCACCGGTCCGCACGGGCCTGGAATTTTCCGGGACGGTGATGGAAGGTGGTCAGAGATTCAAAAAAGGGGATCGTGTTTTTGGCTATACCCATCTGATGAAGGGACCGAAAACCCATCGCGAGGTTCTGAGTATCAATGAAAATTATGTGGCTCATATACCTGAGGGGCTAGGCTTTGCAGAGGCCTCTGCCGCTCCGATTGGCCTGCAAACCAGCCTGGTGGCGTTGCGGGATCTAGCCCGGACCACGTCAGGTGATCGTGTCTTGATCAACGGTGCCAGTGGCGGGGTTGGGGTCTATGCCATACAGATTGCCAAATGGCTGGGAGCTCACGTAACTGCCGTGGCAGGTCCTGCGGTACAGGGTTTAATGAAGCAGCTCGGAGCCGATGAAGTGTTGAATTACAGGGAACAAGAAGTAGAGTCCCTCGCTTGTCAATTTGACTCGATCTTCGACTTGAGCTGCCAGATGAAGTTCAAGAGCATTCGCCATCTGTTAAAGCCTGAGGGTGTGTTTATCCCGGCCGATCCCATGAAGAATATAGGTGACATGATTGGCAATCCGTTCAGAAAGCAGAAAACAGCCTATCTGATGGTGGACAAGGGCGATCACAAACAGTTGTCAGAGCTGGCGCAAAAATTTGGTAGCAACGAATTTGTAGCGCCGGAGAGCCTGCGTTTTGATATAGAAGATTTTCGCGACGCAATTGACGCCCTCGGTCGATCCGGAAATCACGGTCGCATCGTGTTGAAATTCAAAGATAATGGTAATTTTTCAGGAACAAACACATGAGACATTTCCTTGTCGTTGCTGCCGCTTCTCGCGGTGGTCGCCTCTTTATTAAAAAAGCGCTTCAAGCGGGCCACAATATTACAGCATTGTGTCGCGCATCTTCTGATGAAGCCGCAACAGAGCGATTAACGAAGTTATTGGAAGAAGCTGATCTAACACCGGGTGGTCCCGCTAAAGCCGATAGGGCTGGAAAACTCGTCGTCAAAAATAACGACATCCTCAGGTCAGATACCTATCAAACCATTATATCTGAAGATCCAACGATTGACGGTCTTGTGAATTTCGTCGGTCCGACCAAAATCAAAGAGTTGATGAGCCGCAAGACGACACTCTATACCGATACGATCTCGGCGATGGTAGAGGGTATGAAGCAAAGCCATGCGGTGGAAGTGATTTTTCACAGTTCTGTTGGGACAGAAGGTGTACCTCGTGACGCTGTTCTGGATTGGCCTGCTAACTTTTCATTTCTCTCGAAGTTGCTCGTCCCCATCTTCTTCCCGGTTTTTAACAATGTAACGTTAAGTGAACGCCTTTTGGCGCGTTCTGATGTCAAAGACTTGTCCTACATTGTATTTCGTCCAGCTACTCTAACAGACGGAAAAGCTATGCGGCATTATGGTTATGCCATTGATAATTCTAGTGATAACCAACAAACGATTCCCATGAGTAAGGCCGACACCAAAATCGCCCGAGAAGATGTTGCTGAGGAAATTTTGCGTGTGGCAACTTTGCCCAGCGAAGAACGCAAGAAGTTCTATGGGCATGCTATCTATCTTGCAGACCTCAAACCACAGGCTGAATAATCAAGAGCGGTATTTCAATTTCGATACAAAGGAGCACATGATGAAAATCATCCCGGCAACACAACAATTGGCAGAAGTGCATCAACAGGGCATTGCTGACCTCGTCCACCAGACAGGTCCTGTTCCCTATGACTATCAATTTGGCAGCAAGGGTCTTTTAGACAGGATTGTCAAAGGGTCTTTGCCTGTTGAAAAAACGCTGTTTGGGTTCGATGGCCTGACTCTTGCGATGGAAGAGGGTGCTCTTGTCGGCATTCTTTATTCTTTTCAAGGACCAGAATTTCAAGAGCGTAAAGCAGGTCTGACACAGGTCATGACAGATATGGTTTCGAACAAAGAGCTATCCATTGACGAAGTCACGGGGCTTGCTGAGCGGGCCGGACATGCGCAATGGCTTAACCCGGTAGTACGCAACAGCATTTATTATATCCACGCCGTGGCTGTGACGCCCGAAAGTCGAGGAAGAAAATTCGGTGTCGAATTGATTCAGCACGCCATGAATATGGGGCGGGAACAGGGTTGCAAAGGTTTGGAGCTGGATGTTATGTCCGATAACCCTGCCGTGAATTTCTATCAATCTCAAGGTCTCGAAATTCTGGCACAAACGACTGCACCGAAACCACGTGCCTATGGTGTGCCCGCCGAGAATCGAATGGGCGTTAAACTGAAATAATCGCTGTCGACCCCTTAAATCAATATGTTAACTAGTGCTAGTAGAAGGAACAAACCATGTCCATGAATATGAGTAAAGCAGAGCGTGATACCTATCTAAGTGATTTGCATGTCGGTGTTATCTCAATCGATATGCCGGGTCGGGCGCCTTTGTCGGCACCCATCTGGTATGACTATGATCCCGCCAAAGGGCTTTGGATTCTCACCAGTCCCACCAGCAAAAAAGGCACGGCTCTGGAAACGGCCGGTCGATTTACGCTGGTTGCGCAAAATGAGGCAGCGCCGTTATATAAATACGTTAGTGTCAGTGGCCCGGTAACAGAAGTTCGTCCCTGTACTGAGGCTGAGTATCTCTCTATGGCTATGCGTTATTTTGATGAAGCCACTGCTAAAGCCTATGCCGCTTCCTTTGAGCAGGGCACAACCAATTACTATTTAATGCAGCCGGAGCAATGGCTGACGCTGGATTACAGCAAGATGTGAGAGCTGTTAAAGGATTGCTCGCAACACTCAACGGGGCAATAGACCATGAAGGATATAACGGATTATTTTGGTCTTCATTACTCATCACTTAGCATGATTGTGAAAAACGTTGAGAATTCACGGTTCAAGACCTGATAATCATATAGAAAGCTCCTCCCACCAAGCGGTAAAGTAAGTCGTTCTGAC
>Ga0105355_10000964_pt1 | contig 26725 bp, 24 predicted proteins | sample GOMGulsemesocosm_2_FD_83508 | JGI IMG/M metagenome (GOLD analysis project Ga0105355, IMG submission 83508) | Methane-oxidizing microbial communities from mesocosms in the Gulf of Mexico - GOM9C Gulf of Mexico | ecosystem: Environmental > Aquatic > Marine > Cold seeps | place: Gulf of Mexico...
GGTTACTTGATTACACGCATCAAGGATTATGTTGTTGAAGAAGAGTCTGGGCAAGATTTAAATATGCATAACCGTAATATGGCTCATGCGCCAGAATATCAATTTAATGCGGGTTTAAACTATCACCATAATAATGGCTTTTATGCCGGTGTAGAGATTCAGGGTAAAGATTCATTTTATTATTCTGATAGCCACAACCAGCACTCTGATTTCTATGCCTTAACAAACATTACCATGGGCTATCAAGGTAACAACTGGCGTGTAAACCTCGCCGCAAATAACGTCTTTGATAAGGAGTATGCTGTGCGTGGCTTCTATTTTGCCAATGATCCTCGTGATTTTTATGCAGAAAAGCATAACTATGTTCAGCTGGGCGCTCCTGAAAACATTAATCTGTCATTAGAGGTTAACTGGTAATGCAACTCTCGGTTGAGATAAGTAATTATCCACTTAATGAGCAATATATACCGCCGATCAAAGACTTTATTGAGCGCTTGAAAAGTAATAAAGATCTAAGAGTGACCTGTAATACTATGAGTACTCAGGTCTTTGGTGAATATGATGTTGTGATGGCAATACTGAATAGGGAAATAAAGTCGTCTTTTGAAAAATTTGGCAAGATGATATTTGTCTGCAAATTTATCAATAGCGACTTAGACCCAGCATTAAAGCCCCACAATGATTGATTTTGTTGCTCAAGGGTTTAATGAACTGCTTGCTAGCTCTGGTTGGGAGTTAGCAGCGGTCATATTAGCCGTTGCTTACTTATTACTGGCGATGAAACAAAGCCAATGGTGTTGGCCGGCGGCCTTCATCAGTACAGCTATTTATACGGTACTGTTTTGGGAAAGTGCGCTGTTAATGGAGTCTGTGCTCAATGCCTATTACTTGCTGATGGCGGTATATGGCTGGTGGGCTTGGCATCAAAAGAGTGACGTTAGCCAAGAAAGGCAAATAGTCTCTTGGCAACTGTCTACCCATATTAAAGTGATTATGGCTTTGTCATTGGTCAGTACAGCCGTTGGATTTTTGATGGCTACCTATACCCATGCTGATTATGCTTATCTAGACGCCGCTACCACGGTCTTTGCTATTTTTACCACCTGGATGGTGACGCAGAAAGTACTTGAGAATTGGTTGTACTGGCTTGTTATCGACGGTGTATCAGTTTATCTCTATATCGCTAAATCATTTAATCTAACAGCACTGCTATTTATCTTTTATTGCATAATGGTACTCGTTGGTTATGCCGCGTGGAAAAAGAGTTTTTTACAACAAAATGAGGTTGTTTGATCGTGCTATCGGTAGAACAGTTACAACAATTAGCTATTTTTGATGATAAAAACATTACTCATATTTCACCTCTAATCGGGGGCTTATGTCATCGTTTGTATAAGGTGACGTATCAAGGGCTAGATCAATCTGTTGGCCATTGTGTTTTACGGTATTTAAATATCGGTGCACAGGAAAGTGCGCATGAATACAACATCATGGAGCTTGTTTTTGACCTAGGAATAGGCCCATTGCCGATGGCGTTAATTGATTTAACTGTTCAATTACAGCAGCCTAGCTCATTAATAGTGATGGCGTTTGTGGAAGGGGAAATAGCGACCAACAATTGTTTTGACATGAAGTCGATTTCACAGCTGGCGGACTACTTAAACACGCTGCACACCAGCGACACAAAACATTTAACTATTAATCCGACACCCAATACCATGGGGTTATTAGATGAATACTGGCAGCGTTATAACATGAGAACAGTTGCCGACATTAAACGTTTTGTGGCCATTAAAAGGCAGTTGTCGACGCTTTCATTTGATAATACCAGCCTTATTCATGGCGATCTCAATCTTTCAAATATTTTGATTTCAAATGGTAAAATGACCTGGCTAGATTGGCAATATTCATCACTAGGTGATGCATATATAGATTATGCGGCGCTTTGCGTTGAGTCAGATGGCAATATTGAACAACACCTAGTTGATGCGCTTAATATAAATAGACATTCAGGTGCACCAGTTGATAGGTCACGCTTATCACTTTTTAAGCTGTACTACGCCACAATATGCTGGCTTTGGGCACCAGCATTAACAAGTCAGTCTTATTTAAACCATCACCATCGTTACGAACGCATTGTTGATCAATTATTAATGGCTAAAGGGGCTGGTAAAACAACACTGTTATAAACATCGCATAATGCACGGCATAATTTGTTTCTGTCGTGATAGGGAGAGGTCTCACTCGCTATATCATGGTAGTGGAATACACCTTTAACCTTAGGTGTCTTTGAATGGACTAAGATGGCATCTGGCGCGGCGAGTTGTGTTAAGTCTCGTGACCAATTGAGCAGGGTGTTTTTGGATATATGTCCCGCTGGACTGTTTTCAGCGATTAAATTTGTGATGAATATTTTCTTTGCACGGCTATTTTTAATAGCAGCTTGCAGCTCTGGCAATAACAGAGGCGGCATTATACTGGTTAATAAACTGCCTGGGCCAATAATTAAAAGTTGTGCTTTTTCAATGGCTGTTATCGCTTCTGGCGTAGCGCTCACCTGTGGTTCCAGTAATAAACTTTGCGGCATAGCAGGCATTTCATCTATATGTGTCTCTCCGAAAATGCGTTGTTTTTGCTGGCTAACGGCCACAAGGTGAGTAGGTTGTTCAGACATGGGCACAATTTGACTATCAACATGTAACATCTCACGAATTAGGTTAATAGCATCCAGGGGCCTTACGCTCATCTGATCAAGGGCTAATAACATTAAATTTCCAAGATTATGCTCAGCGAGCTCACCTTCACCTTTGAAGCGGTATTCAAACATCGAGCGGGCAATAGTTGGCGTTTTTGTTAGCTGATTTATACAATTACGTAAATCTCCCCACGCAATGCAGTTCTCACTTTCACGTAGACGCCCCGTTGAGCCGCCGTTATCTGTGGTTGTCACTATGCCTGTGAGTTTCTCACCTAGATGACTTAGGGATGATAAGACACGCCCTAATCCATGACCACCGCCAATGGCAGTCACATGATCTAATTGATCGAATGAAGTAGGGAGGTTATCGTGTGATAACAGTGGGCTAGAATGATGAGAAGTAGCCATAAAAAAATAAAACCATGAATGTCGATTAAGCTATTCTAGAGAACATTAGCAAGTGTTACAACTTTGTGTCATTTTTTGAACGATTTAACACTGGGCACTGTTTTATTAGTATAAACAGGTGATATCAATGTCTGAGGTGGGGGTAGTGCAGCAGGTTAATATTTCACCTTTACGGATATAAGCTAAAGGCTCCGTTGTATAAGCGACTGATCCTTGGTTAAGTTGGCATCGACAAGCACCACAAGTACCATCACGGCAATGGTAGTTTACCTTAAGCCCTTGCGACTCAAGGTATTCTAATGTGGTTAACGTACTATGGGGTGAGATTTTTTCATCACACAGTACGTTATTATAGGTCACGGTTTTCATGAGTTTTTAGACTTACAGATCAAAATCGTCAAATTCATCATTATCAAGTTCACTATCAATTTGGCCTACTAAGTATGAACTAATTTCAGACTCTTGAGGCGCTACTTGAACATTGTCTGACACAAGGTAAGCATTTATCCAAGGTAATGGATTTGTTTTTGTTGCAAACGGAGGTTGATGACCAATAGCAATAAGACGTTGGTTAGCAATATACTCAACATATTGCTTGAGTATCTCACTGTTCATGCCAATCATTGAGCCATCTTTAAATAGATAATCGGCCCAGTCTTTCTCTTGCTCAACAACATCTAAGAAAATTTGCAGACCTTGATCTTTCATTTGTTCACTAATTTCTTTCATCTCAGGGTCGTCTTTACCTTCGGCCCAGAGATTTAAGATATGCTGTGTTCCTGTCAGATGCACCGATTCATCACGTGCAATAAGCTTGATGATTTTAGAGTTTCCTTCAAGTAGCTCACGTTCAGCAAAGGCAAACGAACAAGCAAAACTGACGTAGAAACGAACGGCTTCTAACGCATTAACTGAGCACATACACAAGAATAAGCGCTCTTTGAGTTTACGTTGACTCACTTCAAAAGTGCGTCCTTCAACTTCATAGCTGCCTTCACCTTGTGATTGAAGCAATTGTGTCGTTAGGATCACATCATCAAAAAACTTAGCAATATCACTGGCACGGTTTAGGATATTTTCGTTAATTAAAATATCATCGAATACTTCACTAGGATCTGTAAATAGATTACGCAGTATATGAGTGTATGAACGAGAATGTATCGTCTCAAAGAAGCCCCAAGTCTCGATCCATGTTTCAATTTCTGGTAATGAAACTAAAGGTAGAAATGTAACATTTACGCTTCGTGCAGCAATAGAATCAAGCAATGTTTGATATTTTAAGTTACTGATAAAAATATGCTGTTCACTGCTGGTGAGCTTTTGCCAATCCATACGATCTTTTGAAATATCAACTTCTTCTGGTCGCCAAAAGAATGAGATTTGTTTCTCGATGAGTTTTTCAAAAATTGGAAGTTTTTGTTGATCAAAGCGCGAAACATTAACCGAGTTCCCCAAAAACATTGGCTCAATTAATGGATTGTTTTTTGTCTGATTAAATGTTGAATAGGTCATATTGCCCTCTAACTTATCATCGCCCAAAGGCTAATTATTATTATGTAACTATTCAGCGTCTTGCCATTTGTCACAAATTTGTTGTCGAAAGTGCTCATTTATGGGTATAAACTCCGCGCTTTCTCCTAAAACTTGCACCAAATGGCCGCGCGATGAACCGTTACCGATCATGATCAATTGCTATTTTATTAAGTCAAGTTCAGTAAGAAAACTTCCTGAACTTGATTGTTTATATTTTACAAGCGCCGCCTTCACAGCCATCATCATCTTCTTTTTCGATCACGATATCACCTTGGTTATCATCAGCACCATCACGTGTGTTGTGATAATAAAGTGTTTTTACGCCAAATTTATAAGCGGTTAACAAATCTTTGATAATACGTTTAATTGGGACCTTACCATTCTCGAATTTGTTTGGATCGTAATTTGTATTGGCCGAGATAGCTTGGTCGATAAACTTCTGCATAATGCCGACTAAATGAATGTATCCATCATTTGACGGGATATTCCACAGCAATTCGTAATTCTCACGCAGCGTTAGATACTCTGGAACTACCTGCTTTAAGATACCATCTTTACTGGCTTTAACGCTTATCAGTCCACGGGGTGGCTCAATACCATTAGTCGCATTTGATATTTGTGATGACGTCTCAGACGGCATTAAAGCCGACAATGTTGAGTTACGTAATCCATGGGTTTTAATTTCTTGACGAAGGCTTTCCCAATCTAGGTTAAGCTCGTTTGAACATAACTTATCGATATCTTTTTTGTACGTATCAATTGGTAATACACCTTTTGAATACGTCGTTTCATTAAACCAATCACAGGCGCCAACTTCTTTGGCTAAGTTATTTGAAGCTTTCAGTAAATAAAATTGAATCGCTTCAAAAGTTTCATGGGTTAATCGATTAGCACTGCCATCTGAATATTTTACACCGTTTTTAGCTAGGTAATACGCAAAGTTGATTACACCTATACCTAAGGTACGGCGCGCTAAACTTGATTGCTGCGCAGCAATAATTGGATAATCTTGATAACTTAGTAGGTTATCTAATGCTCGCACGGCAAGTTCAGAAAGTTCTTCTAACTCATCGAGTGATTTTATCATGCCTAGATTAAAGGCTGATAGTGTACATAATGCAATTTCACCATTGGGATCATCAAAGCTTTGCAATGGCTTGGTAGGAAGCGCTATCTCTAAACAAAGGTTTGATTGTCTAATCGGCGCAACACTTGGCTCAAATGGGCTGTGAGTATTACAGTGATCAACATTTTGTAAGTATATACGGCCGGTGCTAGCACGTTCCTGTGCAAACAATGAAAATAACTCAGACGCTTTAATGGTTTCCTTACGAATTGAGTCATCATTTTCATACTGAGTGTAAAGTGCTTCAAACTTGTCTTGATCTGCAAAGAAAGCATCATAAAGACCAGGTACGTCGCTAGGAGAGAATAATGTAATGTCCCCCCCCTTAATCAAACGCTGATACATGGTTTTATTAAACTGAACACCATAGTCCATATGACGCACACGATTTTCTTCAACACCGCGATTGTTTTTAAGCACTAACAAAGATTGAACTTCTAAATGCCATAATGGGTAAAATAATGTGGCTGCACCGCCGCGTACGCCGCCTTGCGAACAGCTTTTAACTGCTGTTTGGAAATGCTTGTAAAAAGGTATACAACCAGTGTGGTTCGCTTCGCCGCCGCGAATAGGACTACCAATGGCGCGAATACGTCCTGCATTGATGCCAATGCCAGCACGTTGGCTAACATACTTTACGATTGAACTTGATGTGGCGTTAATTGAGTCGAGGTTATCGTCACATTCAATTAATACACATGAGCTAAATTGACGTGTTGGTGTTCGTACGCCAGCCATAATAGGCGTTGGCAGTGAAATTTTGAATAATGAAGCAGCGTTATAGAAACGAATAACATAATCTAAACGTGTTTCACTTGGGTATTTTGAAAATAAAGCGGCTGCGATTAGCATATAAAGGAACTGAGCGCTTTCAAAAATCTCGCCAGTACTTCGGTTTTGCAATAAATACTTGCCTTCAAGCTGCTTTACGGCCGCGTAACTAAAATTCATATCGCGCGAGTGATCAAGCGCATTATTCATTTGCTCGAATTCTTCTTGAGAATAATCTGTTAAGAGGTGAGTATCATAACGATTTTCTTCACACATTTTAACGGTATGCGCATAAAGATGTGGTGGCTCAAATTGACCGTATGCTTTTTTACGAAGGTGGAAAATAGCTAAGCGCGCTGCCATGAATTGATAGTCAGGCGTTGTTTCTGAAATCTGATCCGCAGCGGCTTTGATAATAGTTTCATGAATATCTTTAGTCTCAATACCCGTATAAAATTGAATATGTGCTTTGATTTCTACTTGAGAAACCGACACATTATCTAGTCCTTTAGCAGCCCAATCGAGTACTTTATGGATCTTATCGAGATCAATAGGTTCTTGTTTGCCGCCGCGTTTAGTAACCAGTAAATTTTTATTCATTATTATTGTCCGTCGCTGTTGATACTAACCTATTAATGATGATGCAAGGCATCACATTGGTGAGTAGTCCGTTATTAGAGTAGAACGCTAGTGATAGGAAGCAGTAGCCCACTACAAACCATCCATACTCTCTAGTGTTTACTTAAGTCTAAATATACTACATATAGGTTTTAAAAAATTATGGGATACAAGATAAGGGGGATTGAACCACATTGCAAGTGTTAACCCGTGGTATAAGCTGTGGATAATTTCCATTTATTAATCAATGTTAGTGGGAACTATCATTTTGACTATTATCATTCGTTAATTTAAAAAAATTCAATTTTAAATCACTACTTTTAAATTATATTTTTTTAAACTTCTCTTTGCTTAATTTATAACTTATATCGTTTTCTATTCTTATACACAGTGTCAATTTTTGATGGCATCGATCAACCAAGGGCGCCAAAGATCCTTAGCGCGATCAATTTGAAAATCACTGTTCCATGTTGCGCTTGGGTCGGTGGCTGGAATATAGCCATAGTCGGCGACCACGCTAATCATCATCGCTGCAATTGACGCTTCAATATCTGTTCGAGCATCTCCCACATACACAATATGTTGTGGCTCTATTGATAATCTTTGTGCGGCCAAAAGCAAGGGTGCAGGATCTGGCTTGGCTACCGATAGCGTATCGCCGCAAACAACAACGGCGCAATTAGCAAGCCTTGGATAGTGCGCTAATAATTGCTTGGTATATAAGGTAGGTTTATTTGTCACTATGCCCCAAGCTACATTATGTTCATCAAGGGCATCGAGTAAGCATTCAACCGACTCAAAGTAGCGCGTATGCTCGTTGATATACGCTGTATAGTTGTCTAAAAAGGCCTGACGTAGTTGTTGGTAACGCTGCTGACTTAAATCATGGCCATAACCCGCCTTAATTAAAGCAAGGGCACCTTGAGAGGCAGTTTGATATATAACCTCTGATGTTAATAAAGGTAAACTGTCGTCAGCTAACAAGCGATTAACCGCCGCGCCAAGATCTAATGCGGTATCAAGTAGTGTACCGTCGAGATCAAACAATACAGCTTTAACAGTAAGTGAGTTACTCATGAGCAGGCCTTATTTTATGGCAATAATAGATAATAAAAATAATACTTAAGCGTTATTAGGCTGACAGTGAATCAGGTAATTTACCGACAAATCATCATTTGTTTTAAACTGCTCAGTGAGCGGGTTGTAATGAACGCCTATGGCATCAACACAACGTGCATTGCAGTTGTCTGCAAAGCGAATAAGTTCACTAGGACGTATAAACTTTTTGTGATCGTGCGTACCTTTTGGCACTATTTTTAACACATGCTCTGCACCAATAATTGCAAGTAGATAAGCGCGATGGGTTCTATTTATCGTTGAGAAAAAGACTTGACCGCCGGGTTTTACTAGCTCAAAACAAGCGCGGACAATTGATTGTGGGTCGGGAACATGTTCTAGCATTTCCATACAGGTAACCACATCAAAACTATGAGGATGTTGCTGTGCCAAAGTTTCTACAGGAATAAGCTGATAATTCACATTTTTTACACCAGATTCTAAAGCATGTAAATGAGCAACATTAAGAGACTCTTGCGCCATATCGATGCCTAAGACATCGCCGCCAAGTTTGGCCATCGACTCACTTAAAATGCCGCCACCACATCCTACATCTAATACGCGCTTATCAAACAGCCCATCGCTTTTATCTGCCACATAATTTAGGCGAGTAGGGTTCATCAAATGTAGAGGCTTAAACTCACCATCCATATCCCACCAACTTTGAGCAAGTGCTGAAAATTTTTCAATTTCGTTAGCGTCAACATTGATTGTTTCAGCGGCATTATCATTAGCAGGAGTATTTGTAGGCATAAAAGATGATTCATTAACGAGAAAGTGAGCCATTATAAAGGGCATCTATTGATATATACAACTGCAATTATGTAATTTTATTTGGCCTGTAATTGCCTACTAAATGGCCATTTTATAAGGTGTTTTAGATAATTTATTCCTTAAATATTGTCCTTTAATAAATTTACCATTAATAGCCCTAGCATCATGCAGTCATTGTGCTAGAATCAGGCTCTATTTTTGCCTTTTATGCCTTAATCTAATAATAAATGTATGGCGTAAAGGGTGTTGTTTTAACAGACACAGGGATCTTAGGGATTTATGACTGAGTTGGCCAATAGTGTATCGCCGATTAATATCGAAGACGAATTAAAGAATTCGTACCTAGATTACGCCATGAGCGTAATCGTAGGTCGTGCCTTGCCTGATGTTCGGGATGGCTTGAAACCTGTACATCGTCGCGTACTTTTTGCAATGAATGTACTAGGTAATGACTGGAACAAAGCGTATAAGAAATCTGCCCGTGTGGTAGGTGATGTTATCGGTAAGTACCATCCCCATGGTGATAGCGCCGTATACGATACTATAGTACGTATGGCACAACCATTTTCATTACGTTATCCGTTAGTCGACGGCCAAGGTAACTTTGGTTCTGTTGATGGTGACAGTGCAGCGGCAATGCGTTACACCGAAATACGCATGAAAAAAATGGCTCATTCATTATTGATTGACCTTGAAAAAGAAACCGTCGATTTTGCACCAAACTATGATGGCACAGAACATATTCCTGTTGTATTGCCAACACGTATTCCTAACTTATTAGTGAATGGTTCTTCAGGTATTGCCGTTGGTATGGCGACTAACATCCCGCCGCATAATCTTAATGAAGTTGTGTCTGGTTGTTTAGAGTATATCAAAAATAAAGACATCACCATCGAAGAGCTTTTGGAGTTCATACCTGGTCCTGATTTTCCAACAGCCGGTATTATCAGCGGACGTCAAGGCATCGTTGATGCTTACAAAACTGGCCGCGGTAAAGTTCGTATTCGTGCCCGCGCTGAGGTTGAAGTGGCGGATAATGGTAAAGAAACTATTATTGTTCACGAACTTCCTTATCAAGTAAATAAAGCACGCCTGATTGAAAAAATGGCCGAGCTGGTACGTGATAAGAAAGTAGAAGGTATTAGTGCACTGCGTGATGAGTCTGATAAAGACGGCATGCGTATGGTTATTGAAATTAAACGCGGCGAAGTGGGTGAAGTTGTTTTAAATAACTTATATTCACAAACGCAAATGCAAGTTTCTTTTGGCATTAATATGGTAGCACTTGAGGACAACCGTCCTAAGTTGTTTAACCTTAAAGAAATGCTATCTAGCTTTGTTCGTCATCGCCGCGCTGTAGTAACACGCCGTACGGTATTTGAACTGCGTAAAGCCCGTGAACGCGCTCATATATTAGAAGCCCTAGCGATTGCATTAGCTAATATCGATCCAATCATTGAAGTGATTCGTAACTCAGCCACTCCTGCTGAGGCAAAAGTTGCGTTAGTTGCTCAAGGTTGGGAATTAGGTAATGTTGCTGCAATGCTTGAAAGTGCTGGCGATGATGCTGCACGTCCTGAATGGTTAGACCCTGAATTTGGTATTCGTGATGGTTTATATCATCTAACGGAAACACAAGCGCAAGCGATTCTAGAGCTTAAACTTCACCGCTTAACGGGTCTTGAACATGAAAAGATCTTAGGTGAATATAAAGATATTCTTGGTTTGATTGCCGAGCTTCTTCATATCCTAGGTAGCCCTGAGCGCCTTATGGAAGTTATTGTTGAAGAGTTAGAAGCTGTATTAGAAGAATTTGGTGATGAGCGCCGCACTGAAATTACCAATGCGTCACATGATTTGTCACTTGAAGATTTGATCAATGAAGAAGATGTTGTTGTTACTCTGTCACATGAAGGTTATGTGAAGTATCAACCATTAACTGAATATGAAGCGCAGCGACGTGGTGGTAAAGGTAAAGCGGCCACTAAGATGAAAGATGAAGACTTCATCGAACGTCTATTAGTGGCTAACACACATGACACCATGTTGTGTTTCTCTAATCGCGGCAAGATGTATTGGATGAAAACATATCAGTTACCTTTAGCGTCACGTCAAGCACGTGGTAAGCCTATTGTTAACTTGTTGCCACTGGAAAAAGATGAGCGAATTACGGCTATCTTACCGGTTAGAGAGTACACAGAAGATAAATGTATCTTGATGGCTACAGCCGCAGGTACTGTGAAGAAAACTAATTTGACAGCTTATTCTCGTCCACGTGCAAACGGTATTATTGCTGTTAACTTACGTGATGATGATGAACTAGTTGGCGTAGCACTTACCGAAGAAGACAGCGAAATCATGTTGTTCTCTGATGAAGGTAAAGTGGTTCGCTTTAGCCAAGAGCAATGTCGCGCAATCGGCCGTACTGGTACGGGTGTTCGCGGTATGAAGCTTAAAGAAGGACAAAAAGTAGTATCACTGATTGTTCCTCATGGCGATGGTTGTATCTTAACAGTAACTGAAAATGGTTATGGTAAGCGTACTGTACTAGCCGACTACCCAGCGAAGAGTCGTGCGACTCAGGGTGTTGTGTCTATTAAAGTAAGTGAACGTAACGGTTTAGTTATTGGCGCTGTTCAGGTTGATGAGAATGATGAAATCATGATTATCTCAAACAAGGGCACGTTAGTACGTACACCTGTTGAAGGTGTATCAACCGTGGGTCGTAATACCCAAGGTGTAACACTTATCCGTACTATTGATGACGAAAAAGTGGTTGCACTACAGCGCATTGAAGAAATTCAAGCGCCCCAGATTGATCCTAACGCCATAGAAGGTGAAGGTATTGACGCCCAAGAAGACGGTGATGTGACGCCAACGGCACAAGGCGATATCGCGCCAGCAGCCGAAGGTGATACACCTCCCGTTGATAGTGAGTAATATCACATAATGAAAGAGCGCCTTAGGGCGCTCTTTTTGTTTGTGCATTAAACTATTTTATACAATTTATGAGGCAATAGAATGAACGCGGTATATAACTTTTGTGCAGGTCCTGCAATGTTACCAGTAGCGGTAATGGAAAAGGCGCAACAAGAATTTGTGAATTGGCAACAGCATGGCATTTCTATCATGGAATTTAGTCATCGTGACAAGCACTTTGTTGACGTTGCCAAAACTGCGGAATCCAATCTTCGTCTCTTAATGAATATTCCAGACAACTATCGTGTGTTGTTTTGCCACGGTGGTGGTCGAGGTCAATTCGCGGCAATCCCTCTTAATCTTATTGGCTTAACAGGCAAAGCAGATTATTTAGTGACGGGTTCATGGTCTAAATCTGCTGTCAATGAAGCGAAAAAATACGGTGAAATTAATGTCGTAGCAACGCCTACCACTGTGGATGGCTTAAACACCATTGCAGCGCAAGAAGATTGGCAACTAAGTGAAGATGCCGCATACTTTCATTATTGCCCGAACGAAACCGTTGACGGCATTGAAATGAATGAAGAGCCAAAGGTTGATGTTCCCTTAGTTGCTGATTTGTCTTCTACAATATTATCCCGTGAAATCGATGTTTCAAAATATGGGCTTATTTATGCGGGAGCACAAAAGAATATTGGACCGTCGGGTTTATCAATCGTCATAGTTCGTGATGATTTACTTGGTCATAGCCTGCCAGTTACCCCGTCAATTTTTGATTACAAATTACTCAGTGATAACGATTCAATGTTTAACACACCGCCGACCTTTGCCTGGTATTTGGCAGGTGAAGTGTTTAAATGGCTGTTAGAGCAGGGCGGTGTCAAAGCGATAGAAGAGCGCAATATTGCTAAAGCAGCTTTACTATATAGTGCAATAGATGACTCAAGGTTCTACAGTAATAATGTATTACCACAATACAGATCTCGCATGAATATTACCTTTTTACTCAATGACCCGAGTCTAGATGCTAAGTTTTTACGTCAAGCTCAAGACGCTGGTTTATTGGCATTAAAAGGTCATCGAAGTGTCGGTGGAATGCGTGCTAGTATTTATAATGCAATGCCACTTGCTGGTGTGCAGGCATTAGTTGATTTTATGACAAAATTTGCCCAAGAGAATAAATAACATATTGATAATATTGTGTCTGAATGCTAGTTATTTAGACATAATATGTCGACTTTTATGGTGCTTTATTTTAAGATAGTTCCTTATGATTTAGGAGTATATTGATGAACGCAGTAGAAGAATTTATAAAAAAAGAATCGTCCGCGGGTATCGTCCTGATATTCGTCACCATCTTCGCCTTATTACTAAAAAATACCGGTCTCTCAGAAATTTATGATGCATTTCTAGAAACGCCTGTTGAAATCCGTTTTGGTGCATTACATATCGATAAACCATTACTGTTATGGATTAATGATGGCTTGATGGCGGTGTTTTTCCTCTTAATAGGTTTAGAAGTTAAACGCGAAATTATTGAAGGGCATTTATCGACACCGGCTCAAATTGTTTTACCAGGTTTTGCAGCTGTCGGTGGTATGGTCGTACCAGCCGCTGTCTATTTATTTTTCGTAGGCACAGATTCAATAGGGACCCAAGGCTGGGCAATTCCCACTGCAACGGACATAGCCTTTGCCTTAGGTGTACTTTCTCTCTTAGGTAAACGCGTACCCGTATCCCTTAAGATATTCTTAATGGCACTGGCTATTATTGATGACTTAGGCGCTATTGTGATCATTGCTCTGTTTTATACGGCTCAATTATCCACCTTGTCTATTGCCGTGGCCGCTAGTGCGTTAACGATCTTGGTTGTGATGAATCGCTTAGGTGTTGACCGCAAGGCTGCCTACATCATTGTTGGTGTTATTTTGTGGGTCAGCGTTCTAAAGTCCGGTGTTCACGCTACTTTAGCCGGCGTTGCATTAGCTTTCACCATTCCAATCTCTCAACGTAAAATTGTAGCGGGACGTATTAAACGTTCCATGCTTAAGTCGATGGAACATGATCTACATTATTGGGTCGCATTCTTTATCTTACCGTTATTTGCATTTGTAAACGCCGGTGTGGACTTTAGAAGTATTTCCATGGATCAAATTCTAACGCCAGTACCCATGGGGATTGCTGCAGGTCTCTTTATTGGCAAGCAAGTCGGTGTCTTCGGGTTTAGCCTGTTAGCCATAAAAATGGGACTGGCTAAATTACCGTCACAGAGTAATTACACCCAATTGTATGGTGTGGCTATTCTAACAGGCATCGGTTTTACAATGAGCCTCTTTGTGAATTCATTAGCCTTTCCTGATCCAACACAATTTATGTTTGCCGATAAATTAGCCATATTAGTGGGATCATTTGGCGCTGGTTTGGTGGGGTATATCATTCTTCGCTTTGCTAAATCTCCTGCCTTAAACGCTAAGCAATAATAGTTCTCATTTGGTTAGTTTAGTGAAAGATGGAGCTTTAATAGGCACATCTTTCATTAAACTGCCAACTACACCCTTTATCTCAGCTTTCTCTTGACTCTAATGCCTTACTATGGATATTCTAGTTTTATAAAGTTTTTTAGTATTAATTGATTTATATCAATTTTTACACAATTTCAATATCTCACCACATATAAGGACGTTGCATGGACGCGATTACATTTTCACTGCCACAGTCATTAGATATCTCAATTGTCAACGAATCAAAAGAGTCGATGATTGAACAACTCCATTGTGATACTCCAATAACACAGGTGAACATTGACGTCAGTGAATTAGCACGTATTGATACAGCAGGTTTACAATTATTAGCCGCGTTGGTCATTGATATTAATCGCCAGAACATCGAATTATCCTGGTTAAACCTAAATGATGAACTTGTTGATAGTGCAACAAGGCTTGGTTTAGATAACCTTTTAAAACTTAATTAACTCTCCCGTGAATATATAGGAAACACAAATGGCAAAGATCTTAGTAGTTGATGACTCTGCTTCAATTAGAAATATGGTTTCATTTACGCTAAAACAACAGCAGTATGAAACCGTTGAGGCGTGCGATGGCAAAGATGGCTTAGAACGAGCGAAAAGCGGCCGCTTCGATTTAGTTATCACTGACGTAAATATGCCGATAATGGATGGGATTCAGCTTTGTAGTGAATTAAGAAGACTCCCAGCTTTCAAATTCACCCCTGTTTTAATGTTGACAACAGAAAGCTCAGCGGAAATGAAACAACGTGGTAAAGCTGCTGGAGCTACAGGATGGCTTGTTAAGCCTTTCAACCCTGAGAAACTATTGTCGACGATTAAACGTGTCATAAGGTAAATCGATTTATGAGTATCGATCTCTCGCAGTTCATACCAACTTTTTTGGAAGAAAGTTTCGAAGGGTTGGAGTTAATGGAATCAAGTCTGCTGACGTTAGAGCAGGGTGATGTAGATGCTATTAATGCAATCTTTCGTGCAGCCCACTCCATTAAGGGAGGGGCAGGAACATTTGGTTTTAACCGAGTCACTGACTTTACCCATGAAGTCGAGACATTACTCGATGAAATGCGAGACGGTCGGCGTGTGGTAAACCAAGATGATGTTAACCTATTATTACAATCAGTTGATTGTATTAAACTTCTCATTGAATCTGCAAGAGATGAAAGTGAATGCGATGAAGAGAATATAAATCGTGTTCATGAGCAACTAGCGCAAACACTCAATCAAACCGATACTCCAAAGCAAATCGAAAACGGTGATACTCCCTCAAATATCGAAGAGACTAATGGCACCAATTATTGGTTGATTAGTTTTATTCCACACCATGAAATGCTTCAAACGGGCAATGATGTTTTGCATATTATCAATGCATTAGCGGAACTTGGGCCCGTTACTCAAGTTGTTGAGTGCCAAAACATACCGCCTTTAAATGCACTACACCCTGAAGAGTGTTATTTGTCATGGCAGATAACACTAGAGTCAAACTGTGATAAAGAAAGTGTCAGCGAAATCTTTGAATGGGTTGAAGATGAATGTGACCTAATCATTGAGCAATCATCACAAGAATCCCCTGTGCTCGAAGCCGTTGCTACAGTTGATGATACAGAAATAGCTCCAGTTATGGAGCCTATTGCTACCCAGACTGGTAATGACGAAGAAAATACTTCAGAGACACAAGAAGTCGCAGGTGCAGCATCAAATTCGGCGTCTAAATCTAAAGCCAATAATAATGATGGCGGATCAATTCGCGTTGGCATCGACAAAGTTGATGCGCTCATTAATCGGGTTGGCGAGCTCGTTATCACCCAAGCTATGCTCAAACAAGTGGGCAACGACTTAAGTGCACAAGAAAATGACTTGGTTGAAAAGCTACTTGAAGGTTTAGTTCAACTAGAGGGTAATACACGAGACTTACAAGAAGATGTCATGCGTATACGCATGTTGCCAATCAGTTTTGTATTTAATCGTTTCCCGCGGATGGTTTACGATATTAGCGCTAAACTCGGTAAAAAAATCGAATTGAAACTCTCAGGTGAACATACTGAGTTAGATAAAACTGTAATGGAAAAAATTGGCGATCCTCTCGTTCATTTAGTGAGAAACTCCCTTGACCATGGCCTTGAATTACCTGAAGAGCGTATCAAAGCGGGTAAGGATGAAACCGGTGTGGTTCATCTTAATGCTTATCACCAAGGCGGTTATATCGTCATTGATATTATTGATGATGGTAGAGGGCTCAATACACAGCGAATTAAAGAAAAAGCGTTAGAGAAAGGGCTGATAACCAGTGAGCAAAATCTGACAGATCAAGAAATAAATGAACTGATTTTTGCGCCAGGTTTTTCAACGGCCGATCAAGTCAGTGATTTATCTGGGCGCGGTGTAGGAATGGATGTAGTACGCCGAAACATCGAATCTCTAGGCGGACATGTGTCATTGATGTCTACGCCGGGACAAGGCTCGACTTTTTCTGTGAGCTTGCCATTAACATTGGCCATTTTAGATGGGCAGCTTATTAAAGTCGCTAATGAAACCTATATAGTGCCTCTAGTCTCGATCATTGAATCTGCACAGGTGAATACTCAATTAGTTAAAGCCGTTGCAGGCAATCCGAGTGTGTATTTATTTAGAGATGAATATATTCCTATCTATTCTGTTAGGCAGCTATTTTCACTGCCGGGACAACGCTGTGACCTCGATGAATCTATGGTAATTATTGTAGAAAGTAACGGCAACAAGTATGCCTTACTAGTGGATGACTTACTTGATCAACAACAAGTTGTACTTAAAAGCTTAGATTCTAATTACATGCCCGTTGAAGGTATTTCTGGGGCAACTATTCTTGGCGATGGCGGCGTAGCCTTAATCGTTGACATCAAAGGGTTAAATGGTTTGAAGCAAAATATGTCGTATGAAGTTGCTGCAAGCTACGACTGCTCAATGGAGGGAGTAGCATGAATTTAGCATTGACAGGAGACGGTAAAGATAAAAGTCGTCAGTTTCTTTCCTTTATCGTTGCCGGTGAAGAATACGCCACAGACATTTTAAAAGTCCAAGAAATCAGAGATTGGAACAAAGCAACACTTGTACCAAATAGCCCTAATTATGTGGAAGGGGTGACTAACCTTAGGGGACAAATTATACCGATTATTAATTTAAGAACTCGGTTTGATATTCCCCATGATGATGCTCTCAAAAATAGGATTGTTATTGTCCTCAATATTGATGATGGGCACCGAACTAGATTGATCGGATTGTTAGTGGACGCTTTTGCCGAAACTTACGACATCACATCACAAGACATTAAGCCAGCACCCAGTAATATTAGTGTCATAGATGATGAATTTATTATTGGTTTATCAACCATTGAAGAGAAAATGATTATTTTATTAGATGTTGATGAGTTATTAACATCCAAAGAATTATCGCCAACAAATGCAGAAAATGTTGCTTAATGGATTAACTGTTCGAGGAGAACAAGAATGAGGAATAATACCCCTGTAACAGATCGCCGTATACCTTTAAAAGCCGGCGAGGATTTAGTTACGAAAACAGATTTACAAGGACGTATAACCTACGTCAATCCCGCTTTCATCGCAATTAGTGGATTTTCAGAACAAGAATTGGTTGGTGAACATCATAATGTTGTACGTCACCCTGATATGCCAGAAGCTGCATTTAAAGATTTGTGGACAACACTTGAAGCTGGCAGGCCCTGGGTAGGTTTAGTTAAGAACCGTTGTAAGAATGGTGATTACTATTGGGTTAGAGCTAATGTTACGCCTTTGATGAAAGATGGTAGATTATCTGAATATATGTCTGTGCGCTCTAACCCATCGGATCAAGACATTGCCGATGCTGAGCGGTTATACCAACAGCTCAGACGTAATGAAGTGACTCTACCGGGCCCAGACAGTGTTACTAGCAGTAATTATCTGTCTAAATTAAATAAATGGTTAATGGCTGGCTTCGCTACATCAGTGGTTGTTAGTGCGCCGCTATTTTTCACCTCTATACCATCGCTGGTTATTTTAGGGCCACTTATTGGTCTAGGTGTGTTTGGGTATGGCGCTAACCGCTTGATGAAGGAAACAGTTTTACAAGGCATAAGCGATACCATCTATGAACTGCAAAAAATTACAGAGGGTGATTATGTTCGTAATATCTCTGTGACCGAGCAAGGGGAGTCTGGTGAATTACTAAGAATGGTGAAATCCATTCAAATTAAACTCGGCTTTGAAGTCAATGACGCTAAAGAAAGTGCCCAGCGCGCTGATCGCATTAAAGTTGCACTCGATAACGTAACCTCAAGTGTGATGATGGCAGATACCAACGGTAACATCATTTATGTTAATGACTCTGTGGTGGATATGCTTACTACGGCGCAAGATGACATTAAACAAGATTTACCTGAATTTGATGCAAGCACATTAATGGGCACAAACATTGATGGTTTCCATAAAGATCCATCCCATCAACAACGTTTGTTAGAAGGACTTAAGCAGCGTTTTTCATCAAAAATTTGTATTGGACCTCGTACCTTTACGCTTATTGCAGCGCCCGTAGTAGATGCTTATGGCACGCGACTAGGCTCTGTTGTTGAGTGGGGCGATATTACTGAGCAACTTGCTGCTGAATCTGATGTAGAGGGCATCATTAAAGATGCATCTGTTGGTATTTTAGATTCGCGCTTAAATGCAGAACAATACAGCGGATTTATTGGTAATGTTGCCACAGGCATGAATGCCATGCTTGATGCTATCGTTGAGCCAATCGTTGAAGTTAAGCGTGTTGTTGCAGACCTTGAGCAGGGTAACTTGACCTCTCGCATGGAAGGTGAGTTCCAAGGTGAATTCCAAGAATTAGATGAATCACTGCAAGCGGCAATGATTAAGCTAGAAGAAATTGTTGGCGAAATACGTACTAACAGTGGCTCTATCGCCTCAGGCGCCGAAGAGATATCCAAAGGTAATACGACCTTAAGCACAAGAACAGAATCACAAGCGGCCAGCCTTGAAGAAACGGCAGCGAGTATGGAAGAGATGACTGCAACGGTTAGACAAAATGCTGAAAATGCTTCCCAAGCAAATACGCTCGCCGATAATGCTAAGAAACTGGCAGAAAATGGCGGCGAGATTTCGGCAAAAGTTGTGCATTCAATGTCTGAGATTAGTAGTTCAAGTACGCAAATTTCAGAAATCATTGGGGTTATCGATGAAATTGCCTTCCAAACTAATCTATTAGCACTTAATGCTGCGGTTGAGGCTGCTCGAGCAGGTGAACAGGGCCGTGGATTTGCGGTTGTTGCTGCCGAGGTGAGAAACCTTGCACAGCGAAGTGCAAGTGCTGCGAAAGAAATCAAAGGCTTAATCAGTGATAGTGTTTCGAAAGTTGAAGAAGGCGGACGATTTGTTGATGAGTCTGGTAAAGCACTCATTGAAATAGTAACCGCAATCCATGAAGTATCGACCATCGTTAATGAAATTGCACTGGCAAGTAAAGAGCAGGCAACGGGCATTGATCAAGTGAATGTGGCCATTAATGATATGGATGAAGGCACACAGCAAAATGCGGCACTGGTTGAAGAAGTTGCAGCGGCATCAGAGGGAATGGAAGAGCAAGCCGTTCAATTACGCCAACTGATGCGATTCTTCTCTGAAACTCAGCAAAAACAGCAAAGAGTAACAAGAGCCCCTGTTCGAGAAACCAGTCAACCAAAGAAAAGAAAACCTGCGGCTAAAGCGCCAGCTGTAAAGACGTCAAGTTCAAATAGCAACGATATGGAATGGGAAGAATTCTAAGGAAGCACTATGGCGCATGAGGAATTAGCACAAGGAAGGGGAATGACTCAACAAACTGGTGATTATAGGGATCGTGAATTTCCTTATAATCAAAAGGATTTTGAGCGTGTCCGGGCGCGCATTTATAATCACGCCGGCATTGCGCTGGCGGATCATAAAAAAGATCTCGTCTACAATCGTTTAGTTAGGCGGGTAAGAGCGTTAGGCGTGCAATCTTTTGAAGAGTACCTCACGCTACTTGATAATTCTACCGAAGAGATGTCTGAATTTGTTAATGCAATGACGACAAATTTGACATCGTTTTACCGTGAATCACATCACTTTGAATACCTTAGCGAGACCTATATCCCAGCGCTTGCTCAAGCTGGTCAGCGCAGCCTAAGAATATGGTCGTCGGCCTGCTCTATTGGCGAGGAGCCATACAGCATAGGCTTAAGCATATTAGAGTCTGGAATTGATGTAGAGCGCTGGAATATTAATATTTTAGCGACAGATATTGATACTGAAGTGCTGGCCACTGCCAAACGCGGGGTTTATCCGTCCGATAGGGTCGATGGGTTGAGCCTTAACCGTAAAAAATTAGGATTTTTACGGGGCAAGAACGAACATGGAGATAAAGTGATGGTAAAGCCTATCATTAAACAAATGATGCAATTTGAGCACTGTAACTTGATGGAGTCGTGGAATATTAACGAGCCGCTTGATGTTATATTTTGCCGTAATGTGATGATTTATTTTGATAAAGAAACACAAACAAAATTACTCAACCGCATGACAAAACTGTTAAAGCCAGGTGGCTTGTTATTTATCGGTCATTCAGAGTCTCCGGCGCGTTCAATGAAAGATTATAAACTGTTAGGCCGAACCATGTATCAGAAGCGATAATGACATGCCCAATATAGTTAAAACATTTACATCAAAATCAGCTTTGCATCATTTGCCACAGTTTTCAGAATTTAGACACACACGGCAATTTTGGATGCCAGCAAGAAAAATGGTTGCGGTTAAAGTTGTTGCAGGTGATTTTTATGTATCAGAACAAGATGAAGTGATCTGCACCGTTTTAGGATCATGTGTATCAACTTGTATACGCGATCCTATTGCTGGAATTGGCGGTATTAATCACTTTTTATTGCCTGACGCTAATTGTGATATTTTGTCATCGTCTAATCGTTATGGTGTCTTTGCCATGGAGCAATTGATGAACGCCATCATAAAATATGGTGGTAGCCGTGATAATTTTGAGATAAAAGTTGTTGGTGGCGCTAACATGATGTCTGGCCCTAACGATGTGGGACAGCGTAATATTGATTTTGTGAAGCAGTTTTTTGAAATTGAAGGCTTACCTGTAGCCGCCGAAGATTTAGGTGGAAACCAAGCGAGACGTGTTCAATATATTGTGAAAACCGGCCAGTTGATGGTGAACAAACTCAAACATAACAATAATGAAAGCACTATGGCATTAGAACTTGAAAATCAACGTAAACTACAGCACCAAACCGATAATGATATCGAATTGTTTGATTAAATTAGGGTAAATATGAAATTAATTAAAGTACTCATTGTTGATGACTCAAAATTAGTCCGAGAGATATTAGGCGAAGTCATGAGCCACTTTTTGGATATTGAAGTTGTGGGTGCTGCTAAAGATGCGTTTGAAGCCAGAGAGATGATTAAAAATCTCAATCCTGACGTTGTTACCTTAGATGTAGAAATGCCAAAAATGGACGGCATTACCTTTCTTAAAAATTTAATGCGTTTACGTCCAATGCCTGTTGTTATGTTGTCAACATTAACCCAGCAAGGGGCTGATACAACCTTAGAAGCATTAGAACTTGGCGCTGTAGATTTTATTGCAAAACCACGTTCAAGTGAACTTTTGGGTAATTTGACTCATTTTAATGAGGAGCTTCACCAAAAAATTCGCTTAGCGTCCAAAGTTAATTTACGTGCTTTAAAAACGTCATCAAGTAAGGAAGTTTGTCAATTTTCGGCTAATAATCTTAACTTAAAACATCAAATTATTGCGCTAGGAGCATCTACCGGCGGCACAGAAGCATTAAGGGATATGTTGAAGATGTTACCGGCGAATGCGCCAGCGGTTGTGCTTACTCAGCATATTCCTGAGAGCTTTAGTAATAGATTTGCAAAACGATTAAATGAGCATTGCAAACTCAATGTGCATGAAGCGAAAGAAGGGCAGATAATTTTACCAGGCAACATTTATGTGGCACCGGGTTCTAAACATTTGCTTATCAAATATGTTAATAACCAATATGTTTGTCAGCTTAATGACGGTGAACCACGTAATAGACACAAACCTTCAGTTGATGTGATGTTTGATTCTTTATGTGAATTACCCTCAGCCCACATTTACGCTGGTTTACTGACAGGCATGGGCAATGATGGCGCAGCGGGGCTGTTAGCACTAAAAAAACAAGGTCAATACACCTTAGTCCAAGATGAACAAACCAGTATGATTTGGGGCATGCCCGGGGCTGCCTATCGTTTGAATGCCCATTGGGTTGATTTACCACTCAATCGTATCGCTAATGCGTTACTTACCAATATTAGTCAAGGAAGCGCTAAAAATACTCCCTTAAGGACATTAGATGAAACACTCGAATAGATGGATCTTTACGACGAGCAGTGTATTAGTTTTTGTTATTATAGCGGCGGCCATTTTACAATGGTCTTCAGTGTTTATTATTGTCAGTAGTATATTGCTGTTGGCTTGCTGTTTCATACAGTTCAGACAATCAATAGATCTTTCCCCAACTAGCTCTTCCAAAAGCTCACCTGATGACCCAATACATGATATTGAGCAGCCTTTGCAAGAAATGTTCATTGAACTTGAGCAAACATTTAGCTGTGAGCGACAGGTTATTGGCAACGAAATATCACGCACATCAGGTCTGTTAAGTGAAGCTGTGGTAGGTATGAGTAATTCATTTCACGATATGAAAAGCATTAGTGACCGCCAACATGCGCTATTGTCCGGCTTGGTCGCGCAATCTGAGACTGATGATCAGGATGAGAATAAACTGCTTAGCATGCATGAGTTTTTAGAAGAATCTTCACGAATTAGTAATGAATTTATCCAAGTGGTTATCAATTCATCTAAGCAAAGTCTTAAAACATTAACCCATATTGATACCATGGTTGTTCAAGTCGACAGCATATTTAGCTTGCTGCAAAATGTAGAAGGGCTTGCTAGTCGCACTAATTTATTAGCACTAAATGCAAGTATCGAGGCAGCTCGGGCTGGCGAAGTAGGACGTGGTTTTGCAGTTGTTGCTGATGAGGTTAGATCTTTATCACTTAGCTCGTCTGAACTAAATGAGCAAATCAAGAGTAAAATAGGCGCAGCTAAAACAACCATGGAATCTTTACGCGGCGGCGTTGAGGAAATGGCGTCATCAGATATGAGCCAGACATTTGAAACACAAGCTAAAATTAACGATATGACTGGTCAAATGGCCCAAGTTAGCCGTAATATGACTGAAAGTATTCGTGAATTGTCGACCATGAGTGACGAAATGGATGTTGCTATGTCCAATGCGGTAAGGTCATTGCAGTTTGAAGATATGACATCACAGGCATTGTCGTCTATTTCAAAAAATATCGACCAATTTGATGCAATTAGCCAACAAATGAATGAAGTCAGTTATAGTAAAGAGCCGATAATTTCAAAATTGCATAAAATTAGCGTTGTGTGTCACTCCGTGAGAGAGCATACGATGAGCATTGGAGATCACCGTACCGTGTCACAAGAAACCATGGATGAAGGTGAAATCGAGTTATTTTAAGACTGTGGTCTACTAAGACTATATAAAATTTAATGTTAGGAGTGTGTATGCCAGTTGTTAGCTCAACATCGTCAAATAATAAAGATGTATTGATTACTGTTTCAGATCGTTTTGATTTTTCCCAATATAAACTTTTTCGCGAAAGTTACTGTGACTGCAATATAGCAGGAACAGAGTTTCGTCTCGATCTCAGTCACGCCAATTATATGGACTCTTCTGCATTGGGCATGCTGTTATTGCTTAAAGAACACGCGGATAAAATTAAAGGAAAGATTGTCATTGAACGCCCAAATGATTCAATTAATAAAGTACTTGAAATAGCTCAGTTTCATCACCTAATGGAAATTATTCGATAGGGGCTTTGGGTTTATGCTTCCTCAAAATAGACATATTTTAATCATTGATTCTGATGCGGAAAACGTTAAGCGACTAACGCGCATTATGAATGATGAAGGCTTTCAAGTATCTACCTCTCACGATGGTATGCTTGGTTTAGTTAAATACTATCAGCATAAACCAGACCTCGTTTTAATTGATTTTAATGCCGAAGGCATGAGCGCAATTGAAACCTGTCATCAAATTAAAGCGTTAGCCACTAATGTTTTTGTGCCTGTTCTTATTATTTCAACCTACCTTGATGATGAACAAATCAGTCTGTGCGTGGAAGCAGGCGCTGACGATATTGTCTTCAGACCTTTCTCTTTGGCCATCTTCCGATCAAAAATTTATGCGATGTTTCGAATCGCTAGTCTTTATTCTAAGCTCTATACGTTAACTGAAGAGCGTCAAAATGACGAAGAACTGGCTGAGCAGCTGTTTAGCACTGTGGTCGAAAAAGGTAATATTGCCGAAGATCATATCACTATATTTAAACGTTCAGCCGAAACCTTTAGCGGCGATGTGCAGCTAACCGCCTTGTGTCCCAATGGTGATATCAATGTGCTGCTTGGTGATTTTACAGGGCATGGTTTAAGTTCTGCAATTGGCGCCATTCCGCTGGCGGATACCTTTAGGGCAATGACCGATAAAGGCTATTCACCGATTGAGATAATTAAGCAAATTAACCGTAAAATGCATCAACTTTTACCCACACAAATGTTTTTAGCCATGACGATGGTGAGCCTCTCTATTAATGAACAGCTTGCCTATGTTTGGAATGCCGGCATGGAAGATTCATTCGTGTTTGACTCTTCAACAGGGGAGCTTAGAGAGCGCATAGCATCCTTTCATCCGCCACTGGGTATATCTGCAAATTTACTCGTTGATATTCGCCCAATTGTGATACCGCTAACAGCAGCTGATCGTATCATTTTATACAGCGACGGCATTGTGGAGGCGCGCAATGCTGATGGTGAGTTCTTTGGTGAGCAACGACTAATTGACGCAACGAGGCAGGGCTTTGTTGATGATGATGTGCAGGGGCATATTATCGCCGCGCTGGAAGTTTTTTGTGAGGACTTGCCACAAGACGATGATATTTCCTTAGTAGATATAAACTGTGATGTATCTGTCTATCAAACGTTATTACCAAGCAACGACTGTGAGAAAGAAGTTATCATCGATGATGATTATACCAGTTTAGATACAGGGAGCTGGTCTTGGCAGATGTCCTTAGTTGGTGAGAAATTATCTCAAGTTAACCCCATTCCTATTATCATTAATCAAATGCAAGAGATTGAAGGCCCAGGAGATCAATGGCAAGGCCTGTATACCGTGTTAACAGAGTTGTATATCAATGCTCTTGACCATGGGGTATTAGGGCTTGATTCAAGCTTAAAGGACTCACCAGAGGGCTTTGCCAGATACTTTCAGGAAAAAGAATCGCGCATGGCGGCTTTGTGTAATGGCTATATTAAAATAAAGCTTGAGTTTCATTCTAATGCTACTGGCGGCTCACTCAATATCATGATGATAGACTCGGGCAGTGGCTTTGAATTTACGCCGTGGATAGACGATTCAAATACTGAACAGTTGAGCAGTAATACGTTTAGCGGGCGAGGAATTAAGCTAGTGACAGAATTATGTCAAAAGCTTAATTATCATGAAAACGGTAGTGCGGTAAAAGCCATCTATAATTGGAATACCTAAGAGTAACTTTACAAAGCGCCTTCAATTTCCATTAATTGATGTTCACTTAACAATTTATTGATATCGAGTAAAAGTACCAAGCGCTCTTCTACCTCAACTAGACCTTGAATATATTCAACATCAATGAAGCCTCCAACCGTTGGTTTTTTTCTAATGTTATCTTTACTAACTGCGTGCGTGTCTGACACAGAATCGACAACAATACCGATGACATTTTCTGCATCATGGCTTTGGATATTAAGCAAAATAACAACGGTAGTCGGGCCATAAGAAATTGCATCAATACCAAATCGTTCACGCAGGTCAATGATAGGCACAATATTTCCGCGTAAATTCAACACTCCTTTAACATAAGACGCTATACCGGGAATGCTGGTGATATTTGTCCATTCCCTGATTTCATTAACTTTTAATATATTGACCCCATATTCTTCGTCATTTAATGAAAACGTTAAAATTTGCTCTGTATCGGATAGCATCCAGTCATTATTAGTACTGTCCATTTTATCTGTTCTTAATTCCATAATGGTTTCCTTTAGA
>Ga0105355_10000968_pt1 | contig 26694 bp, 35 predicted proteins | sample GOMGulsemesocosm_2_FD_83508 | JGI IMG/M metagenome (GOLD analysis project Ga0105355, IMG submission 83508) | Methane-oxidizing microbial communities from mesocosms in the Gulf of Mexico - GOM9C Gulf of Mexico | ecosystem: Environmental > Aquatic > Marine > Cold seeps | place: Gulf of Mexico...
TTAAAGCTGTAATGAAAAAGGCTTTGGATGAAAATCTACATTCAAATAGGGATTTTCAAGCTGTTAAAAAAGATAAAGAGAGTTCTGTTAATGTATTTTTAAAATTTTCAGAAATAATTGAGATGATTGATTTTGATAAATTTACTGCCGATGAACAAAAAGTTGTAGATGCATTTGTTTTTATATGCCTTACAGGTTTGAGATATAAAGATTATTATAATTTAGAGAATTATAATTTTTATGATGTAACTGTGGATGATAAGAAAGTTTGGTATTTAAGTTTTATTCAGCATAAAACAAGGGAGAAGGTTGAAGTACCTATTATGTACAAAGAAGCGATTGAATTACTCAGAAAGTATAATTTTGAACTACCAAAATTTACTAACGCATTCTTGAACAGTAATCTAAAGGAAGTATTTGAAAAGCATACCTTGTTCAGTAATAAAGTACAAATTCTTAAAGAAAAGAAAAAAGGTATTTATTTAAGGAGAGATTTAATTACAATACACACAGGTAGAAGGTCATTTTGTACAAATCAATATTTACAAGGTACGCCTAGTCAGTTTATAATGGCTGCATCTGGACATAAAACAGAGTCAGCCTTTAGGATATACATAAAGGCTGATAGTTTTGATAAAGCAAATGGACTATTAAAGTATATTAATTATTAGGAACCTGTTTTTCTTAAGAATAGGGGTTTCATACGGGGTCTATCTCTAAGACAGTTTTCAACTTGGGTTCTTTCAAATATTAAGTATTTCCCACCTTTACAAATTGGAATCAGAAGTCCTTCTTTCTTTAATTTTTTTAGTGTGGTTGTACTTATTTTATATTCTTCAGCTATTTCATTATAAGTTAGTTTGTTATTTAAAAAATCAGCTGTTCGGTCTAACAAAGTGCGTTCATCTCTTATTACTTCTTTTACTATTTCTCTAAAGTCATGCATAAACTCATCTTTGACATCAGCCATTAGTTGCATCATTAGTAATCTCATTGTATCTTTCATCATTTTTAGTTTTGATTATTAATTATTTAATCGTTTTATCTTACATATTGTTGATTTAGACATCTTCAGAATAGATGCTATCTCATTTCCTTTATAGCCCTAAGTTATCACTATTGTATTTCTCCGAATTTTTTAATTTTGGTAATGGTATTTGGACATAATCCAACAACTTTGGCTACATGTCCTGGTTTCATTCCTTTGGTTAATAAGTTCAAGGCTTCTTTGTTTTTTCTTTTTGAGAGGAACTTATCAACTGACTCGGTTGTGTTTGGCTTACGGCCTGTGTACAGACCAAGGCTTTTCCTTATCAGTATTCCTTCAGCTTGTCGCTGAAGCATTAACTCCCTGGTGAGCTGAGCAATGCTACCCATTGTGTTTATTAGAAGGCTAGCGACAGGTGACTCATTTAGTTCTTCATCCAAGGTTACTATTCCTTCCTTTAGAAACTTGACTGGTACTTTCTTTTCATTAAAGTAGTGGAGCGTGTTTAAAATGTCTCTCAGGCTACGACCAACTCTATCAACAGCTTCAACTGTTATCATTTTGACGGCACCAGAGTCTACCAATTCTTTAATTTTTGCACCTCCTTCTCTTTCAAAAAAGTCAAGAGACCCAGAGACTTGGTCAATAATTTCAATATCGAAATCTTCATCTGGCAATTTTTGTCTATCTACATTTTGACCTATTGTTGAACAGCGTATGTAAAGTATCTTCATTTTATCGCATTTTTAGTGAAAAGGACTTTTGACTCTATTATTGCGAGGAAAGAGGTTAGATTTCTAATTTTATCTATGGTTACTTTGTCGCAATAAAAAGCGTGCCCTAATTCTGAGATAATAATACTTTCTATTTGTGAAATGTCGTCAGATCATAAAATTGGGTAAGGATTCCATTAATAATTATTGTTGCAATCTGAAGATTGGGATTAACTCTAGCAAACAATTCTTTATTTCCTAAAAAGAAATATGCAGTAGCAATATCTTATGATCAGAATAATTAATTAAAAGAGCCATACAACGGTTTGATCTTTTTACCATCAGCTCCAACACTGCACATTGAGGGATACTGAATAAAAGAATCAAACCCAGTAAAGTGTCCTGACTTTGAGTCCATGTACAGATGCGCAGTTGCTTTGAGTGTTCCCTTGAAATTAATTTCATTAAATATATTGTGAATAATATCAATCATTTCCTTTGGGTTATAATAGAGATCCCCATGCTCATCTTTATCAAATACTCCTGCGGTGCGAGAAAAGAGTATGCTATCATGTTTTGATAGAGAAGGAATATCAAGCTCTGCCAATCTCTCATAAATTCTCTCTATGAATATATAGCCTTCTACTAATTGCAGAAACAATGTAAAGTGGTTTTTATCATCATTGTACTTCTCTGCGAATGCCTTCTTAACAGACCTAATCACTTTACTTAGTCCAGGGAACTCATCATCTATTTTTATTACATGAGAATTGTATCCAGGTCCAGAGAATAAGACTCTCATCATTTCTAACTTGGCATATTGACGTTTATCCTCTGCACTATAATCTATCACATTACCTTCTTTATTTTTAATTTCAATAGTTCCAGCTAATCGCTCGTAAAATCCTTCTTCTCTTTCGTAAGAAGTGCAAGACTCTAAGAAACCATAGATGTCTGCTGTATTATCAATTTCTACTGAATGGAATACATCTAAATAATCTTTCATTTTTTTATTCCTACTTTGAGAGATTGAATCAATAAAGACCGGGTCCTTCAAGAGTAAGTTTGCAAGAATAGTCGGTTGACTACTTCGAAGATCAAGACTACCAAGAAAATCTCCATAGGGTCCGCCAAACCTTAAGTATTTTATGGCAATATTATTTAGACCTGTGAAGTCCGAATGTTTCCTTCCATTGCTTTCGGATATACTGGCAAAAAATAAGCCGTCTTTGATCCTATCAACCTTTTGCATTAAGTCTTCTGTTAGAATACGTCTCTTCTCTTTCAGGAAGTCCTCTTGATTTGCAATGTGTGCAACATCACCTTCTATGATAATATCAAGCTGATGCTTTGATGATAGGTTATGGTTATCACGGATTGCTTTAATGTAGGCAAATGGCTTTGGCGAGTTTTTTTCTACTAATAGGAGTTTTCCTTCTTTTCTAATTTTAGAAAACTTTTTTTTATTGAGATGAACATCAAGGTGGTTCATAACATCATCAAAGCTTCGTTCAAAAGCATAATATTCACCTTTCAAAATTAAAGTAGGCTCTAACTCCAGTTCAAGATTATTCACCAATGCAGTCTTATCTAGATATAGTTGAAACGAAGTTTTATAAAAGTGCACCAGTTGCTTTTTGTACAGGCTGTTAAATGAGTTCGGTAATTCAAACTTATCTAAATCTACTCTTATATATTTTCCCCTTAGAAGAATAGGGTTTATCCTAAACAACATACTCTTACCTTCTCTTGGCTCCCCATCAGATTGAAATACAGCTTCTTTAAATGACACGCTATTCTCTTTTCTTGGCTTCCTACCCATGGTGCTATTAGGCTCTGGTGCAGATAGCATTAAGAAGACTTCCTTATAGAACTTATCCTTAAATATACGCTTAATGTAGTGGTCAACACTAAGGGCTTTTGAGTACTCACCCTGAGCACCATCTACTTCAACATTTTTTTGTAGAATAGCAGAGGCCAGTACATAAGCCTTCTCATAAGTCTTTCTTTGTGCTTTCTTCTCAAGCCTTCCAAGAATGTTGTCTATTCTCTTCTTCAAAGCCTTACTTAATATAACGCTGTTTCCTTCCGCAAGTTGTATTGCTCTATATAGTAGGGTCTTTTTATTATTAAATTCATTATTCATATCCATATTGTTTTTTTGTAAACTATAATTTGAGAGAGTTATGCTAGATTTACTCATTCTATTTTTGAAGAACAGCCTCTTTTAATAGTGTCCTGTTTAACATTAAGTTGTGTTCTTTAAGACTTACCATTTCCCATGTGAAATAGGGAAGTAAGCCTTCTGGAAAAAAACAATACTTCTCTTTTACTCCTATGTAGATTTAGGGTGTAAACTTCCCTTGCAAGTTTGGGGTGACTTACATTTCCTATACTGATTTTATTGGTGGGATTCGTGTTGAATGAGTAGTGTAAGACTCTGATTTCGAGTATTGTATTTTAGAATTGTGATGAAAGGCACAACACACTCAGGGGGGAGGTTAAAAAGGAAGATCATCTTTTTCAACTTGCCCGTCATTAGTCTTACTGTTTCTAATTTTTCTTAAAGCTTTGTCTGGTTCGCTTTCACTTTTAGAAAAGAGACTGTTCTTTAGATCAAACGCAATAAGTGCTTGAGCTTTCAGGTATAACTTTATATGCCCTGCATTTCTATACCTTGGGTTTACAACTGAAACATAATTAAGTTTATCAATATCATCTTGGTCAAGAGATAACTTTTTTTTCAATGTACTCTGTGTGCAAGTGTATCCCTTGAGTTTATGAAGCTTAACTAGGTCCAATACTTTTATAAATTGCCCATCTCTGATTGCTTTGTTAATCATGTCCTCTGTTGGCTTTACATCTATTAATCCCTCTGTCTGTTCTTCTGTTCTTTTTTGAAGGAAAAACTCTCTTAACTGATTAATTCTCATTTTGTTCATTTTTAATTTATATTAATTTTTTGCTCGTTAAGGGTCATCATCTCCCAGATAGGTGAGCTATATTAGCCTCCTGGGAAAAGCATTTACTTTTCTTTTATCCCTGTGTAGGGATCTGTTGTTATGTTTGTTTGAGAGTTGTGGATTCGAACCTCTCAGGCTTTTCTAGAACAGACCTGAGTAACCGATTGCTAATTAATTATACGTAATTTATTAGGATATGTTTCAGCGTTTTCAATAAAAATTTATTTATAGACTGTCTATTTAATCTAAAAAAATAGAAAAAATAAAGATAAATAATGAGGAATGAAGTAAGATTGGAATGAGCCTTAATAACTCTTAGAGTCAGGTGTTAAGAAGTTTGTTGAGTTAACTATTTTCAGAGACTAATAGTAGGTGTGAGATATGAATGTCTAGCTTGAAAATAATTAATTACTTATCACCCAAAGTTGCAAATGAGATAGCTTATAAATGGGTATATAGGTATAAGAGAGTGTCTCTATTATTCAAAAATATCACTCTTCCTGTTCTTGAGTTTGCGAGATTGATGTGGCAATCATTAAATCAGGAATTGCATTTACAGCTTGTATGTAGAAATAAGATGTTATCCCCTTACAAGAATAAAAACAACTATCTTTATTGTAATTTGAAACATACTCATGATCAATGAAGTCGCCATCAAATTGAGCTTCAAATTGACTTCTTGTTATCTTTTTAAAAGTCTTCTGAAAGTTTGTAGGGGAGGTATGATAAAGACTTAAGAATTCATTTCTAAGTGTGTAATATTTTAGTTGGTTGTTATTAGCACTGAAGAATTCTCTATGGTCAACAAGAAAACCCATTTGTAGCCTAATTATTTTCTGAAGAGAATTATCAGAGATTTTCTCATTAAATGGGAGGTACTCTGGGTAGAAAAAATGTTTAGATAGTTGATGCGACAAAACCTTATGACCAAGCATAAGTATAAAGCTTTCTGCTTCTTTTTGTAAAATCAAATTTGAAGTTACCAATTTTTCATGAAGGCTAACGGATATGAATTTAAGTACATCGTCAGGAATGTTACTGAGGAGTAGCTGTTGTTTATCTCCATTATCATCAGTGAACCTCGTAACAACTAGGTTGAAGGCCAATTGACCTGCTGCATGTTCAAATGCTAGATTAATTCTATTTATCAAAGTCTAATTTAAGTAGTGCTTGAAGTGAAATCCTAGCAAAATATTTTCTTCAACTTTTGCTGTATCAGTTACCTCTTTGGTTTGAAAAATATGGCGCTCAAGAAATGCAGTGTTAGCTTCAGAAAGGTCTTCTTGTGCATCCAATAGAAGAACTCTAATATCAAACAGTTTAGACTTTGCTGAGTCCTCTTTATAAACAATTGAGTTTATTTTTCTAATTACATCAAAGTAGATTGATGTTTGACTCAAGTATGATATTAGGTAGTTCATAAGATTATTACTACAGAAATGTGAAAAGTCGTCAGTTTGGTGATATAACTAGAAAATTCAGCAATTAAAATAATACTCAAAGCATATATGATCACATTTTCATCAAGTAACTTTAGTAAGGATTCTTAACCGACAAAGTCACAACGGCTATTGTATTAGGAACTTCATTCTTTGCTTGGTTTAAAAGAACAATACCGAAGTTTGTCACGTAAGTGTAGGAAAGCAAGTTAAATTGATTAGAGCGACTAATTCCATGTAATTATTGCTAATTATGGAGTTTCGATTGAGTTAATTTAGTATATTTGATGCAACTCTATGAATTTTAGTAACTATTTGTAAATATGTTTAAACGTTTACAAATGGTAAAAAAAGCTTGATTTCATCTGGGTTTAATAGAAATAACCAAAGTAAATGTATAATGCGAGTATGTGTACCAACACACATATTCGGTTGTTAGCCACAAGCAAAAAAACAGAACTATTATTAATAACTAAAATTTAAAATAATGAAAAACATAGATTATAGTCTAATTGGAAAGAAAGGAATATTAACTTTTCCCAGTGCAAAAGCATATGTGACATATTCAAGTGAAAAAAAATTAGAGTGGAAAACAATTGACAATAATGGGCAAGAAACTTTCGGTTCAGAAATTTTATTCTATAAACAATTAAATGACCATACTCATTTTTTAAATTGGATTGAAGAAGATGGATTTACTGTAAGTCAAGTTATTAATACCAAAAATAAAACAGTTAAAGCATTTTGGTCCTATCAAGATGAAAACAGTCCAAGAGGAAAACGAGGTTCATCATTTACGGATGCAACTTTTGAATTCGAAAATTAATATAATGTGTTAGTATAAAATAACTATCAACCACTAGTCGAAGAACACTTAATCTAATCAAAATATCATGAAAAAACTAACAAAATTAATCAGCATAATTATCTTTTCAGTTCTTCTAAATTCCTGCGATGGGAATAAACCAAAAGAAGAATACATCGCTCAAGATTTAAATATTGCGTTGAATGATCCTGACAAATTTGCTTGGAAAATAATGTTAGAAGTTTGTAAACCTTATGACTTAAATGTCCCAAATGGTGAGGTGATTTGGGAAAAATGGGCATTAGCAAGTGATATTTATAAAGATCCAAATTCAATTTCGACTTGGGAGGAACTAACTGAAAAACCAAAGAGTTTTTCAGATTTTGAATCAATTCCGCTTCAACAATTTCTAAAATTAGATTCTTTGGGGTCAGATTTACCACAAAGGATTGAAATTAAATTTAAAAGTCAATTAGAAAATCAAGTCGAAAAGTTATTATTTGACCCATCAGTAAGACTTGATAGTACTTCTAATGAAACTCGAATGAACAAAGTTGGTTATGAATTCATCCGAGATAATGATTTATACTATACAGAAGGTCAAGAAAAATTCTATGATTTGAATAAAAAAATAGATTTACCAATTGAGACAAGAGAAGTAAAGGCTCAATGGAGGGAAATAAAAGAAAACCAAAAGGATGAATACCACTTTCATATTGATACATATAAAGATAATGAAGGTAATGAGATTACTAAAATTTGGGGATTAGTAGCATTTCATATCATAACTAAAGATATTCCTCAATGGACTTGGGCTACTTTTGAACATAAAAATAATCCTGGACTAAAAGAAGCTGAAAATAATCCATTATTAAAATCAGTTGACACTTATGGAAAAGACGAAAATGGCTTTACAAGCAAAGCTCTTTTGGATGATTTCTCAAAAGGGAACTTGCCGAAGAAATGGGAAAACTATATTTTAAGAGGTACACAAACAGATTTCACTACTTTAACAGGTGTTCCAACAATTTTAGCAAATACTTATATCGAAGAAGGTTTTACCGAAACTTCTTCCTGTATTTCCTGTCATTCAAAAGCAACCATAGGCAAAAGATTAGCTTTTTCTGAATTACCAACTGATATACAAGAAAAAATAAACAATGGTGATCAAAGAGCTTCTCATTATGATGACAGGCTTCCAATATTCGCATCAAGAAGCCCACTTCTTGGAGACATTGGGACACCTAATCCAGGTTGGTATGAAACAAAATCTGACACATTAAACGAACAAAAATATTTACAAACAGATTTTATGTGGTCATTTTTCCGTTCAAAAAGGAGAAATCCATATAAACCTGAATAAAAAAAGCAAGTGGCTAACAATGTATATAGTTTATAAGCCAATTAATATTAGTTTTCAATTTGAAAATTTACGCTATGGCATACAAAACCATATACTAAACGTTACTCAGAATTAGAAAACGAATACAATATGAATAAAATTAGCAATATATGATGCAAGAAGAGACTGTCAGTGATTCTATCAAGACAATCACAGAACTAGACCTTCCTATAGTTGAAGGAATAAGTGAATTTGTTTCAAAAAATGAAATAATAGTTTTACCTTTTATTCTCCTTTTAATAATTTATTCTCTAAAGTATTTTTTTGGAAATAATTTTAATAAAAAGTCTTTACTTGATTTTCTATTAGAATTTCCTGTAGATTTTGGATTTATTGGAATAACCTTTGTTTTCACATATTCCTTTCTTGATTTAGAAACAATTGTTTTTGGGAAAATTATGATTCTAGTATGTATTTTACTAGCAATAATAAATTCAACATTTAGAAGATTTGCAATAAAAGAATATGATAAAGAATCTTGTAATAATTACGTTTTAGGCATTTATGGAATTATTAATACAAGTATTTCTATCCTTTTTGTTTTTTTCATTTTAAGCTCTATAAATAATGGTTAATAATATGAATACTTCCGATATATTAATAATTGTTGCTCTAGTTACCTCAATAACTACAACCATTTTCACTATCGTACTTTTTCTTAATAATAGACAAAGGAAAGTCAGAAATGAAGAGAAATTAAATAAAGCTGAATTAAGTCACGCCAGAGAACGAATTGAAAGACAAATTTATGAACTTAACGAAAAGTTATACTCAGATTCTGAAAGATGGAAGAATGTAAATCATTTACTTATTAATAATGTAAATGAAAAAAAAATTAAAGCCTCTAACCAACCTTTTGACCTAAGTTTTTTTAAAAACATGGGTTTAAATGTTAATGATATTATTGTAGAAAAAGATTTAGTTTTCTTTTTAACCCCGTTTCATAATGACTTTCAAAAAGAATATAGCTATGTCTCATCTGTTTGTAATGATATGGGATTAAAATGTACTAGAGGTGATGAAGTATTTGTTGAAGGTAATATTCTTAAATATGTTCTTCAAAAAATTATGTCTTCAACTATTGTTGTTGCAAATCTGAATGGTCGTAATCCAAATGTTTATTATGAGTTAGGTATCGCTCACGCATTAGGAAAACCTGTAATATTAATTTCAAATGAGAAATCTTTCAAAGAAATCCCCTTTGATTTACAATCAAATAGATTAATTATTTACAGTAACCAAATTGAACTAAAAAAACATTTAACAACTGCATTAGCTAGAACTTTAATAGAATCTAATTAAAACTGGGTTTGTTGCTTAGCACTACATTTAGTGTGTTTTAACCCCTTACTATTCTTAGACTAAACATGTAGAAAAACAGACAAAAAAACCTTAACTGTAATTTTATGACAAAAACAATTACTGACTTTTCTGCTAAAGAACCTTCTCTAGGTTACTTCTATCAAATTAAATACGCTCTGTATATTTTACTAACTCATTCAAAAGAAATGGATAACCCCAGAGTTAGAATTGAAAATTTAGATGATATTGAAATTGAGGATATAAACTCACTACACTTATTACAAACTAAATTACACATTAAAAATAAAGCCAATTTAACTGATTCAAGTGTAGATTTTTGGAAAACAATAAGAATTTGGTCTGAATACATAAATAACAATACAATTGATTTAGAAAATACAATCTTCAATTTAATAACTACAGAAGAAATTCCTGATTCAAGTATATTATATAAATTCAAATCCAATATAACTATAGATAGTGAAGTATCTGATACAATAAAAAAACTAGATGAAATATCAATTAATTCGGAAAATAAAACTAATGCAAAAGCATATTTAGCTTATCAAACATTATCATTCGAAAACAAAAAAAGTTTAATACAAAAAATTAGAATTTTAGACAATTCTATAGGGATCACAGAAATTGATTCTAAGATTAAAAATGAACTTATTTACTCTACTTATCCAAGTACAATAGACTCTTTTCTTGAAATACTTGATGGATGGTGGTTTCATAAATCAATTGAAAATTTGACAACACAAATTGACCATATTAGCTCTAGTGAATTACAATTAAAAATTGCAAATATTCGAGACACATTCCAAGCTGATAATTTACCCAATCATTTCCCTAACCAACTAGAGATAACAGATGAAGATGTAGAAGACTTAAAAGAACGGAACTTCCTAAAACAATTAGAATTAATAAAAGTAAAAGCAAGTTCAAGAGCTATTAAAAGAGCAATAAGTGATTTTAGAAGAGCATTTGAACAACGTTCAAAATGGTTACGCCTACAGTTGTTAAATCCAGAAGAGGAAGAGAAATATGATGTGAAATTATATAATTATTGGAAAAATATTTATGATTTAATGTGTGATGAAGCAGAAGAAAAAAGTGCAGAAGAATTAATTGTACTAGGTAAAGGATTCTATATTGAACAATTTGCAAAAACTTGTCCTCAAATAAAAATTAGAGAAAAATTTAATGAAGATTTTCTTACTAGAGGAAGTTATCAAATGCTAGCTGATTCAAAAAAAATTGGTTGGCACCCAAATTACAAAGATGAATTATGAGAACAAGCTGGACAGAACGAAATACAATTGTAGCGAATTTGTTTAACCCTGCTTTTTGTGGCGAAATAATTAGAGCAACAATAAAAGAATATAATAAACATTCAAACACACAATTTCCCTATGCATTCACATTTTTAATATTGCCTATAGTTCTACACAAAGAGACAAGAGATAGAATGCCAAGATCAGTTAGAACCTATTTTTTTGTTTGGGTTGAGAAGAATGATGATTTGTTTTTTGACTTTTCTAAACGCACTAAAAGCATGGTTAAATACACAAAAGAAGCTTTATCATTTCTGTTAACACATAGCAAAATAGAAATATCTGAAAACGCAGAAATAATTGCCAGGGATGAAAGAGTCAAAAAAATAAATAAAGAAGATCATCAAGAATACAACGAGATATTAAAAAAAGCTGAAATGCTTGGTAAATGGTTATCTTCAACTAGTGATGTTAAATCAATTTACTCATTTTTAAGAATCACCCCATAATTATGCAAATTCAAAAAATAATACTTTACAGTTATACTGGAGAAAAGCGAATATTACCTTTTGAATTAGGTAAAATCAATATAATAACTGGAGAATCTAAATCAGGAAAATCTGCTTTAATCGAAATAATAAATTACTGTTTAGCATCAAGTGGTTGTGACATTCCAGAAGGGATTATTAGAGATACTGTTTCTTATTTTGCAATTTCATTATCATTTAAAGGTACTGAAACTGCTTTTATTGCTCGTGAAAACCCAAATACAAAAGGTATTCAGTCTGCTACAACTGTTTGTTTAATTAGGAATAACGGAGAAAGAATACCTGATTTAGAAGAAATTAATTCTAATTTAAATGTAGATGCATTAAAAGATTTTTTAACACGTAAAATTGGAATTTCAGAAAATATTAATGTTCCTGACTCTTTAACTAGAGAACCTTTAAAAGCAAATTTTAAACATTCACGATTCTATTGTTATCAACCCCAATACTTAGTTGCTGATCCTTATCAACTTTTTTACAATCAAAATAAAGAATTTGTTCCACAATCAATTAAAGATACCCTTCCCTATTTTTTAGGAGCTGTAAATGAAAATTCATTAGCAGTTGAAAGCGAAATAACCCAACTTAAAAAGAATTTAAATAGATTATTACGAGAAAAAAGAGAATCTGAAAAAATAAAATCGGAAGGTGTAAGTCAAGCTTATTCCTTAATTGAAGAAGCTAAAGAAATCGGAATTTTAGAAAAATCAGCTAAACCCTTAAACCAAAAAGATGCTTACAAATATTTAGAATATGTTGCGAATTGGGAGTACAAGCCATTAACTGTAAAGGCTGAAAACTCTGTAATAAAAGAGTTGATTGATAAAAGAGGTCAACTAAAAACTGAATTAAGTAAAATTTCAGATAACAAAAAAGCAGCAACTGAATATTTAAAAAACTCTTTTGGATATTCATCAGAAGCTAAACAACAAGAGGTTAGACTTGAATCTATTAATTTATACAGTGATTCTCAAGGCAACTCAACATGTCCGTTATGTGACTGTACCCTGACAAATCCAACTCCTACTATTGAAAATATAAATAAAGCTTTGACTAATATTCGAGAGGATTTAAAACACACTAAATCAGAAAGTCCTAGAATACAAACATATATTGATTCAGTAGAATCTCAGTACCATACAATTGAAACAGAATTAAAAAAAACAGAAAAAAGCATAACAGCACTTTACATAGAGAATGACAAAGTTAGAACGGTTAGAGATTTAAATATTCGAAGAGGGAAAATAATTGGTCGTGTAAGTCTATTTATGGAAAGTATAGTTGTAGATCAAGAAACAGAAACAATTGATTCCAAAATCCAAAATTTAAAATCCAAAATTATAGACTTGGAAGAAACTGTTGATAGCGACAATGAACATGAACTTTTACTATCCATTCTTAATAAAATAAACCTTCAAATGAGTAAATGGGTTCAAGGTTTAGATGTAGAATATGAAGACAATCCAATAAGATTTGATATAAATCGACTAACAATGTTTATTGATTCAGATACTAAACCCATTGCATTACCTCAGATTGGTAGTGGAGCTAATTGGGTCGCTTATCATTTATTAATAGTATTTGCACTTCACAAACACTTTATTCAAAACAATAGACCTGTTCCAAATTTTATAATAATTGACCAACCAACACAAGTTTATTACCCACCTGAAAAAAATGATAATGTGGTTGAAGTAAGTGCTGATGAAGTTGCTGTAAACAAAATGTTTGATTTTATGTTTAATGTAGTTTCATCTTTAACACCCAAATTACAAGTAATAATTACAGATCACGCATATTTAAAAAATGATAGATTTGAAAAGTCTGTAACTGAAGTGTGGAGAGATGGCTTAAAATTAGTGCCAAATGACTGGTTAACAATTGATGGGGAAAGCACCTTACACAACAAGGTCTAAAAATAATAAGGGCTAAGTGCCAAACCCAAAGTTGGTGCATATTAACAAAGTCCGCCAAATATAAAATTTGGTATTTATAAAAACAAACTACCGTGAAAGGAAAAAAACAATTCTCCTCAATTGAAATCACAGAATTAAAAAGTCTGATAAAAGAAAGAATTAAGACTGATCGTTCTCGACAAAAAGGAATTAGAGCAAGAATGAGAAAAATCGGTTTTTATGGTTCTGATTTTGGGATTTTTGATTTACAACCTTCGGATTTTGACGGCTTAATTAAGTCTGGTAGAATTAAAGTTTTAGGACAGGAAACACCCTTTCCGAAAGAAACGGTTACAGTAAAACTTAAGCCTAATCTCAAAACTAAAAAGAAGCAAAGTTTTGACGAAACATTTAGTTTATTTGACCCGATCAAAAACACTTCAGAACAAATCCCTGACAATCCTGGGAATTACATTGTTTGTTTAAGAAAAGACTCGAATCTACCAGATGTAGGAATCGAATTTGAGATGAAACCTTACCAAGGGTTTAAAGTGATTTACACTGGAATTGCAGGTACTAGTTTAAGAAAACGAGATTATCGACAACACTTCACTGGAAATAATGCTGGAAGTTCGACACTCAGGAAATCATTTGGTTCTCTATTCGGCTATCCAAAAATTGCAAGGGATAAAAATGCCAGCAACGGAAAGACTAAATTCAATATTTCGGACGAAATAAAGTTGAGTGAATGGATGATGAAGAATTTACTTCTTTACTTTAAAATAAATTCAAATCCAGACGAGTTGGAAAATGAATTGATAACGACTCTGAATCCACCGTTAAATTTAAGTAAGAATAAGAATCTTATAAATAAAGAGTTTAGAAATAGACTTTCTGAATTGAGAAAAAAGAGATAACAAATATCAATAATGGCTATAGTTAATACGGGTTTTGAGTTTAATTCAAAGTATAGAGTATCTTGTGTTGGAATTTCCTCTCACACCTAGCCAAAGTTGATCTAAAAATTAGACATTCTAAGGGTAAGGCTAGAATTATTGGAATACGCAGTAGATTCCCTGATTTGATTAGAGCACTTTATGATTCTATAAGGAGTATGATTAAAAGAAGAGTTTATTGTAAGTGAGTTGAGTTACCAATTCCTCTATTCTAAATTCGGTGAGTGATGTTGCTAACTATATGTAAATAAATTCTCTTATTAGGCATTTGCTTCAGCACCAAGTTTACTTGTTTAATCTAGCACATTAATCATATCTCTTTTCTTTTGTTGGAGATTTTTACTGATTGACTTTCTTTGAAGCTTGGAAGAGCAATCTCAGAGTAAACTTTTAAGCTATCTTACTTGCTAGGAGCAAAGCTTGTGGTAGGAATAAGAGGATTCAAAAACCCCCTTTATCCCCCTTTACAAATCTCAATTGCTTGTCACAATCAGCCGTGTATAGTTAGTCGGATAAAGTTGAGAACCCCCATTAGAAAACTCAAATCAACAATTTATATCCCGCATGTTCAGGCGGCTCTTCAATCAAAACACCCTAATCGAATTACAATACTGCTGGGCGTGCTATACTGACCCTGTGGAGATTTTATCCTCCCTTCTATAACCTCCTCCAGTTTCTATTCTTTCTCAGGCTGGGAACTCAATCCCTATGTAAGTGTTTTTGATTAAAATCTTTAATGTTGCAATTGCAACATTTCTAAAGTTCAACCTAGGCCAGACCGAAATCTCCTAAAAAACATTTCTGGCTTATTAATAAATATGAAAATAAAAGCAAAAAACCAAGTAAAAAGTAAAAAAAGATTGAAATTAATTATTGAATTCTTTGAAATAATTGCACATTCTAAATCAAAACACACGACATCAACAAGAGTATGTTAATTCAGAACCTTAGAATATGATAATTATCATTTCACAGTATTGAGTATCTTGTGTTGGAGTTACCTCAGCACACTCCATATGATCCCGAAACAAAACTGCACCAATATTCGACACCCTAAACTAACTGGACATTCAACCCCAAAGAAACCAAACCTAAAAGGGTGTGTTGGGTGAGTTAATTTTGTATATTTGAATTCCTATGAAATTTGCACCTACCACATTCAATAATTATCACTCACAATATCATTATGATGGTAGAGAAAGACTTACTGCAGATGCTGTGCCTTTCTTAAACTATTCTTATGGTACATTATCATCAAACGGTAAAGATTCGAGTTATAAATACCGTTACGGCTTCCAAGGTCAAGAGAAGGATGACGAGATAAAAGGTGAAGGTAATTCTGTAAATTATAAGTATAGAATGCATGACACGAGAATTGGTAGGTTCTTTGCTGTTGATCCTTTGACAAAAAATTATGCTCACTATTCACCTTATTCATTTAGCGGAAATGAGGTGATAGCAGCTGTTGAAATAGAAGGTTTAGAGCCCGATAGATTATTTCAAACTAAAGATCAAGCTGCAATCAATTGGGGTAAGACTTATAATGGTAAATCTATCGTCAAACAGAGAGAGTATTCGTCTTTGATTTATTCTGTAGAAGTTGAAGGAAAGTCTTTTTATGCTTACAATAAAGCGGTTAAAGGGTCTGAAGGTGAATCGTCCTATTCTACGAAAGTACCAACAGGAGCTACAATAGTTGCTGACATCCATTCTCACGGTCACTTTGATGAAGAGCTGTTAAATACGGATCCAGATAATGATAAATCCTTAGGGCCAGAATTTACCTCACTGGATCCCGGTCAAGATTTGAATAATGGTTATTCTCGTGTAGATTTTGTGAATACTTTATATGATTCAAAAATAGATAGCTATTTAACTACTTCTAATGGTTCATTGTTATTATTGGAAGTAGAAAAAAATAAAAAGGGTACAGATGGATGGGATGATAGAGTTGTAGATATAATATGTGAATGTTTACCATCAGACAGTGAAGATCCGAGTAGGAAAAATGACATTCCCGCAAGCGCTCAAATACCCAAAAAATCTAAAAAGAGAAAAAAGAGTAAAGTTGTTAAATTTTAATTTTTTAAATGAAAAATAATAAAAGAGTTTTGGTTGGTAAAGTTTTTTTCTTAGGACTAATTTTAATCCTATCTAGTTCGTGTAGTAGTGAACTTAAAGGGTTTTATCGTTCTAAAAAGACAAATAATTATTTTTATTTTCAAGGAAAAGATACTATTTTAATTATGTCTAAGCATGGTTCAAGCATTGTTTCAGCTACTTACAAGCAATCTGGTAATAGTCTTTGTTTAGTATATAATAATGATTATTCATCAACAGTTATCCGTGAAGATGATGATTGTGAAGGTTTGCATCTAAAATTAGACAAGTATTGCAAAGCGACAATTAATAATGATACATTACATTTTAAAAAAAACAAACCTATTTTTATACCTCTTACTTGGCAAGATGATTCACTTACTATTTACGGTAGATTTAAATCGGTCAATATTGATGTTCCTAATAAAAAAGGATGCTATTCAATGGAGGTCAAAATAGATGAGAGTTTATTTATGACAATAGATCGAGAGTTGATAAAGTTTATGACTCTAAAGAGGAATAAAAAAATTATTGTTAATGGGATTAAATTTAAGAAATTAAAACGGTAATGTTGGTAATGTCCCAAATGGCACTTTTTACAAAAAATAGAAATTTAATTACTATCTTCACTTCAAACTAAAAACAACAACATGGGATACTTTAAATTATTCAAATCAGATAAAAATAATGAATACTACTTTAATCTAAAAGCTGGTAATCATGAAACAATACTCCAAAGTGAAGGTTATAAAGCTAAAACATCAGCCATTAACGGTATAACGTCAGTTAAAGCTAATTCGCAAATAAATGAACGCTTTGAAAGAAAAATAGCTAAGAATGGTCAACATTATTTTAGTTTAAATGCTTCCAATGGTCAATCTGTTGGTAGAAGTGAAATGTATACAACCAAATCAGCAATGGAAAATGGTATAGCATCAGTTGCGAGAAATGCACCAGATGCAGAGATTAAGGAATCATAAGATTAATTGATTATAAGTAATAATATTAAGGCTCCAAGTGATTGGAGTCTTATTTGTTTAAAAAGGGTCGTTTGCCCCTATAGATTAGGGGTGTTTAATTTGTAGTGATTTGAGATGAAATGATTATATTGTAGCTTAATTCTAAAACCCTATGATACTTAAACTACTGATTGCATTTGTATTCTCATTTGGTAACCTTAACACCACCAATGATGTTGATTTATTAGCTAAGTCACCACAAACAACTTATGTTTATGTATGTGTGAGTGAAACGGCTAAGAAGTACCATTACAGCAAGAGTTGTAGAGGATTGAATGCATGTACCCATGAGGTGAGAAAGGTGAGCATTATGGATGCAAAGGGTAAGCATAAAAGAACCCTTTGTGGGTGGGAGAAAAATAGATAAAAAACAGAAATATGATTTGGAATGACAGAAGTGCAATGGTCAAAAGAGTTGTTGATACATCAGCTACTATTGATTTAGATAATTATAAAGATTTAGAAGCCCGTGCTGGAGTTTATATATTTATGAATATTGATGGAGAGGTAAAGTATATTGGAAAGGCTGGGGCTGGTCGAATAGTTGATGAAATCTACAATGCTATGTATAGAAAAAAAGATTTAGGAGCTACCACGGTTAAAGTTCTATATACCAATTCAGACCTAAATGCATTAAGTTTAGAAAGTGAATTGATAGATACATATGACCCACCAAATAATTTAACTTAAGCTTTTAAACATATAAGAATGAATCAGTTTATTAAAAATCTAATCAAAAGATTAAGCAGTTGGCAAGCATTACTTCTTTTATTAATTATAATCGGTTGTACAGCTTTATTTTCATATAATACGTTAACCCAATCAGATACAGTTATGCCTATGGCTGAATCTAATACTATTATAAATGAAGCACCCAAAACTGAGGAAGAAGCAATAGTTGATGGTATAATTGAAGGTGTTGAAATAATTAGCGAGATTGGAACTGATTTAATGGCAAACAAAAAAGTCAAGGATAGTATATATGAAGCTAATAGAGCTCAGTATTGGGTTTATATGATTGGTGACTACGCGAACAGTAAAGAATCGATATTAAGGGCTTACAATGAGATAGAAGCAAATGCTAGAGCTGATGTTAAGGTATTTCAATATAGAGATAAGTCTTACATGCTATTTGTTAAACCTAATTTAGATAACACGCAGTTATCATTTAATGCTTCAATCGGTTCATTTAAAGATAAGTTGGGTGATGATATGAAGATTGTCAATCTTATAACAGGCAAGAAATGTGATAAGATTCTACAAGTAGATGACTTAAAAAAGAGAATAGATAAGAAGAAGGTTATTGCACCTTGTTATGAGTGTGATAACTAAAACAATATATACAATAAAAAAAATGAATGTAACTGCTGAAATAATTAAAGAGTATCGTGTAATTGTAAATGGACTTGACCATAGTGTTAAAGGCAGAATAATTAAAACTACTAGTGGAGACTCTGACCACGTGTATTTAGGTGAGTTGAGTCATTATTGTAAGCCACATGAGACAGCTCATGATGTCTATATGCCTACGCTATTGAGAAGTGATATTGTTCAAGTTGAACATTTGATTTTAAGTTATTTAAATAAATTTACTTTAATTGAAGTTACTCCAAACCTTAGTTACTAAACTCTAATCTAGAATAAACTAAAAAAATATATGACCTATTCAGAATTAGTTATAGAATACCCGAAAATTAGTAGATTATTTATGGAGCAAGTTTTATTCTTTGATAATCTGAGGATAGACTCTAAGTTGGAAAGTTTTCTGTTTGAGCATGGTTATTCTTTAGGGGCTATTTACAACGTAGACTCACAAAAAGATAGACCATATATAGTTTATAATGAAAATTACACCAACCTGTCAAATGAAGACATATTCAATGAATTTGAGCATATAGAACAAGGAAGCACTTATCTTCATATTGTACTACCAGTTGCACTTAAACATTTAGAAAAACATTTAGATTAATTTATTATAACTAAACTACTTATTACCTCAACACCTTCAATTGATGCTGTTATATCGTCACTAAAAACTGCTAATAATAATAATAATAATAATAATAATATTGAAATTAACGTTGATTCAAGTGTTTATATCTGTAATAGTGGTTCAGCTAAGAAATACCATTTAATGTTTGAATGTAGAGGGTTTAAATGCATGTGACCAAGATGTCATAAAGTAACGATAGGTGAGATTTATAATGAGTATAAAATGACCCTTTATGGTTGGGGGATTAAACATAGTGTTCACTTATGGTAACGTAAAACAGAACATCTTTTTTTTTCGCAGTAAAAGTTAATTCTTGAATGATATGGTCAGTTCCGTCTAATGTAGAAGTGTCTACAGTTTTAATAGATGAATCTAGTTGAAGAAATTTACCATATTCTTTGTTTCCTTTACTTCCAATATTTAGCCAAACATCGGAGCCAAGAAAAGACTCGCCAGTTTCAACTGAAATTTTAATATTAGAAAGATTATAGGCTTGAGATAATGGTATTGTTTTGGTTTCGGACTTAGCTAACTTAATTTCCTTTCTATGCATAAATATTATTTTTCGTCATTTTGATTGGGTTTATTTATAGGCTTACTCCTAACAGTCATTCCTTTTTTTATACTTTCTTGTGCAGATAAGTTTTCACCAACCTGTTCCTTAAGTTTTACTTTCTTAATAGTTTTATTATTTTTTTTGTCGCTCATTATGTTATGTTTTTTTGAATGAAGTAAATTAAGAACAATGCTCCTACTAATATACCAAGAATCATTGAAAGGTTAATTATGTTTATTGGAAGATTCTTCCTTTTAATTTTGTTGTTAAATTTAATTGGTTCCATATCTTGATTGTTTAATGCCCAGTCATGGGCTTTCGAAGATATGAGATGACATATAAGGCTTAGAAAAATAACAATAGCAAATATGTACCATGAAGTAATTAATGACCATTTGTCAATGGCATTGTTAAAATCTGGTATTATATCTTTTACGAAAGCAAAGGACACAGCAAAGGCTCCAGAAGCAATAAATAGAATGTTCTTATCAAATTGTTCACCACTGTATCTAGCCGTTTTGTCAAGGGCATCCAAATGTAATTCTTCTTGTTTTTCCATAGTTTAACTTTAGCTAAAATCAAAGATAAACTATTTAGGTTAAAAATTAATCAATTGTTGATTAGTATGTAGTAATTGTGAATAACTATACCCGTTTAAAAACTATTAACTAGTTATTTACCAGTAAATTTGAAAAAGAAAAAAGTGGAACGGGAATTCCACTTTAAGGTTATAAGAAGCTGACCCAATAGATGTCAACCTAATTTTATTTAGTTAAACAAAGGTAATACATTTTTATTAAAGTAGCATTCTACGTGAGTCAGTTCATCATGTTGTTTGAATTGATAAATATTAAATAATATGTATTATACTAATAATACTGGAGCTTCTAATATTAACTCATACCATTATGAGAGTGATAGAATTACAGTAACATTTAACGGTGGAGCGACATATCTTTACACTTACACCAGTACTGGTACTCAACAAGTTGAGCACATGAAGATACTAGCAGATAGTGGTCAAGGTCTGAATAGCTTTATTAACAGAAATGTAAGGTCAAATTATGCTGAGAAAATAGCATAGTAGACTTACTGGGGGTGAATTATATCAATTCACCTCTTTCTTTTTCTTCTGTAATTTTCAATTAGTAAATCAATAATAATTGGAAAAATTAAATATGATATTTCAATTATTAATATAAAAATTGAATATTTCCAAATATTATGGGGCTCCAGAATAGTTAAAATAAATAGTGGTGGGTAGATGAGTCTGTACATCTTTACTGTACAAACTTTTAAACTTAAGAAGCATTCATGAAGGCTTTGCGGTAAGAAGGTAGGATGGAAAAACGAGATTAGTCGATGTGTTGCCATCACCATCAAAACAGAAGTGAAATAAGTCATTATAGTTATTTTTAATTAGAAAATAGGCTATTACATACTAACTGACAAATTTTCACTAAAAATCTAAAAGTTCAATTAGAGTAATATCAAGAGAAATTGCAATCTTTCTTAATACAAGTATGGACGGGTTTTGCTCTGATTTAATAATTCTCCTAATAGTACGGGTATCAACATTGCATTCATCTGAAAATTTACTTTGAGTTTCAAATTTATCTCTAGATAAAGTTTCAATTCTCTTTCCAAGTTTAGCAAGGTATTTCTCATCTGTTAACATGACATAAATGTCCGTTTTACAATATAAAAACAAGTGGCGCATACGCCCGAATTAAAAAATAATACTATATTTGTCTAAAACCAAATAATTATGAAAATAAATATCATTACAATTTCTTTATCTATATTATTACTAATCTCATGTGGAGGTGGAACCGATAACGGAAATGTTCCAACCTGTGAGCAACTTGACTCTTCTGATGGTGAACGAATTGCTAAAAAATATCTCATCGGGAGTTGGATAGTTGAACGCAACGACCCAATGTGGGGAATGGAACGTTTCAAGTATGATGGGAATGAGCTACACATGTGGTGGAAAGAGGCAGATGGTAACAATTGGAGAGATGAAGGACTACTTTCCCTACGAGACGTTAAGAAGTACAAGCAAACAACGACATATGGCTGTACAGAGTATGTTTTCAATTTTAAAAGTAGACGTCAAGGACTAAGTATTATAGTCGAATCTATGCGTGGTGCATGTATTGAAAGAACTGATGGTAGAGTCCAATTTGTTCATTATAATTAATCATATTATGAAACTTAAATTATTATTAATGGTTGTAATTGGAGGCACAACCCTTCTTACTTCATGTCGGGGAGAAGAGATTGAGCCAAACCAAACATCAGCGACAACTACACCAACACCAACGAGTGGAACGAGTAATGAGCTTTGCTTGCAATCTGTTATGAATCAAACATGGGCTACGCAAGAATCTATTGATATTATTAATGGAACAAGTAGTCAACAATATGCAGAAGTTCTCTTATTTAGTGATAGCTCTGTTGTTCGTTATAAATATGAAAATAATGTTATCTATAACACAATCAACAACACTGCTGTTCAATATGGAGTAGCTCCTTCGTTTACAGATACAAGTACAACTTGTAATACTTGGGTTTATACTCCTTCGAACGAATTTACTCATTACAAACTTGAAGAAAATCATGGGGATTCCATCAAAATTTATCATTATTGGTATGGGAATAGTTCAATGAATTATAGTGCATGGTATTTAAAACACGAATAATGAAGACTAAAACATTTAGATTTCAAACAGGTGTATCTATTACAGTTGGAGCTGAACAAATAACAGCCAGAGATGAAAGTGGTGCTGATAAGATGGACTCAAAACATGTTGACTCGTTGTCATATGAAGAGTTTGTACAACCTAGAATCCCACCAGCTGGTCTAGCAACCATACCATTTGTATTAGGATTCTTTATTCTAATAATAAGTGGGGGTGATGGAACCCCACTTTTTTATTTAGGTGCTACATTGTTAGGTTTATCGGTTGTCGGTTTTATTTTCGTGGCACTTGATGCATTATTATTCACAGGTGTTGCTAGAAAGCTTATTGCATCAGTATGGGCTCACAAGGGCTATGCAATTGAAGTTGGCAACAAACAGGGTAATAACATTTCTTTCTTCGCTCTAGACAATGAACTGGAGCGTATTAAACAAGTATCCAAAATGATAGATGAACTTAAGGTACACCTGTCCCAATTGGAGGAACAAAAAGTAACTCCAGTAATTCAACAGTCTAGTTCCTATCTAGATGAGTTAAAGAAGCTTGGAGAGTTACTAAATACAAAAGTGATAACTCAATCAGAGTTTGACATTAAGAAAGCCGAATTGTTAAAATAATGTATTCTACCCTACATCTGTGTTTACACCAAATTCTTTAATTACTTTTCGCATAACATGTGTTACCATCACTTTATCACTTTCAGCACAGTAGAGGGCATCATAGACATAGAGAACATAGACTTTCACAGAGTTAAGTCTCTTGATTATTTCAGTCATAATATCGACCTCAAGCATAAAGAGTTTGAGGGTTGATGCTTTAAAACCATTAGTCAATTTATCTTCCCTAATATTTTCGATAAGTAGAGGTTCATTTTCTTCATAATATTTGAATACAGCTGACTGAACCATTGAACCTTTGCCTTTCTCATCTTCCTTATTAGATGGGTAGAATGGTTTATTGAAAAAAGAAAGATGCTCTATTTTTGCCTTTTTCTTATTTATGTCTAAATAATCAGCCACATCTTCATGAGAAATATGACTACCAGTACCGTTATACAATTTTGAAGCTAGGTTTGGGTGCATGGCTGAAAAATCACATTCTACAATTGGCTCATCATTTATTTTCACCATTTGTCTTATCCAAAAGGGCATTAGATTAAATGAATCAGTAACTCTTCCTCCAGCTTTAAGTGTTCCTATATTTGGTATCATAAACCCTCTACCTGTTAAGAAATTAAATAATTCAATATCTCTTTCAACAAAGCTTCTTTGTTTTGCATCCTTCCAATATTCAAGTTTATGCTTATTCATCATTGTCAGCTTTTTTCCCTTTTTTGTCAAGTATCCTTTTTTGCTCAATTTCTTTCCATGTAATAAGATTTGTTCAGCTGTTGGAATAGTGACCTGTTGATAAACTCCTATTAGATTATTACATATGACATTTTCATTGGCTTTGAATAAGTACTTATAAAAGGTTTTATTTCTTTGTTGAATGATTGACGGGTCAGTTAAAACATAAGTCTCTAGTCCAGCTTTCAAATACGTTTGAGTTAATCTAAATTGCTTTGACACCTTCCCAACCTCATATGTTTCCTTATTAGTGTCTGGACATAACATAGGCTCAATAACTGCACCATCATGCGGTGTTCCTTTCTTTAGTGCTTTTAAGACTTTTTTATAGGTGAATGTATTGTCATTACCATTTTTAAGTTGCTCATGCAATTTAGTTGCATTTAAAGGCTTCCATTTATTATCCGAATAATATGTTGGTGCAAAGTATGAGAGAACGACAAGACATTTCTCATTGGCTATATTTAAGTCAGGGTGTATTTCTCTTCTTAGTTTTCTTGATACATATTTAGATATATTACGTTTAGCTTTCTTTGGAATTAGAATGGTATCAACGTTTGGAAACAATAGCGATATTCTGGTAAACTCTTCATCTGATAGGTGGGAGTGAATATACTCCGTACCATCAGTTAAATCAAGTAATTCCTTTAATCTATCATACTGTTTATTATTAGTAACATATATGATGGTAGTTAACTTATTATTATTCTTTACTGTATACTTATTGAATGTTGCTTTGATTGAATCTTTGATAATTGAACGTTCCATTTCTGATAAATCAATAGATGATATATTAGGTTGAAATGATTCAAATGTCTGTAAGTAATCAAATAAATTTTGATTGGTCATTATATAACTTATTCTCTCTTTATTATTGTCTCTCATTGTTTAGGTTGGGGAGAGAACCACTCTCATATAAAATGAGAAGTGAAACCAGCTTTATTAGCTAGGAAGAATATACACAATTTTTCCCGATAATGTAAGGGTTTAGGGGGATATTTTATAATAAAGTATAATTAACGGTTTACATATACCAAATAAAGAAGTATAATTGTATTAGTGATGAAGATAACAATTGAGGGTACTTACTTTGGCTGGTGGTAATCCTCAATTATTCATCCATTAACACCAGTCACAACACTAATGGACAATTTGTCCAGTAAGGAATAATTAATAAGATATAACATACCAGCCACATGAGTAATTACATACTACCATTCAACGTACTATCCAGTGCAGAGCTATCACCAAGTGAGAAGTTAACCTTAATAGGAATTGACATGACCAAAGCCATTAACGAGGATGGAACCATTAAAGTCAATCTTGATAGGGTAAAAGAATACACACATGTATCCAACAGAAATATAAGAAGGCACCTCACAACTTTTGTAGAGCAAGAGATTCTAATACCCAATCATCCTGATGATATTGGAAAGGTACGTATATTACATCCCCAGAAGAGATATGGGATGTTGTTCAATAAACAAGAAGAAGTAGTATTGGACAATATGTCCAGTATTAAAAAGCAAGTTACCTTGGACAACTTGTCCAGTAAAGAGCTAATTGATAGTATTCCCAAAATAAAATGTGAGCCAATCCCACTTACTCAAGGCGTATTATGTAGCAATACTTTTATCATTAACAGGTTCGTAGATGAACTAGTGGAAGGTAAATGTACTAATAAATGGATACCAGCGGTAGTTGAAATAGATGAAAAGGAATTTTCTATTTGGGTAGCTACAATTACTGACCCTATTGATGGTAGTCAAAAATACATTGCCGATTCTTCAATAGAGATTAGATTGGATGACTTAAAAAGACAAAAAGGGAAACAATCAAAATAGAATATAGTTCAAATAGTCCAATGACTTTTTAGTCAATTCTATTCTACCTTAAGAGGCTTGATTAGCACGCTGTTGGTTTTTTTCAAAAAGTATATATGATTGATTCCTTTAAATTACCCATGACAATAGCCTCTTTCTCTATCTGATAATCTAATAGGTAGAGATACCCCTCCCTATTTCTTACAATTTTATTTTGGATTTCTAGTTAACCCTCTTATCAGCTGTAAAATGGATGCTATATTATATTTAGCTATTTGATTGAAAAATAAAATTATCATATTTTCCAGTGAATATTTGAAAACAGCTATTTCCATTAAAATTTTTTTTGTAAAATTTGACAATTAATCCAATCTGATAGATACTTATATAATAGATGTCAATCAAACTAAAAATAACAGAAGACCAATATATAATGTTGAAGAAACAACACCTTAAAAAATCAGGTGCTAAAATCACAATGAATGGTCAAACATTTAAAAATGTGATTCAACATATTGCACAACCTAAATTATTGGATATCTATAAATCCATAGAATAATGTTTCACAAATCCCAATCCTAGATATTAGAATTGGGATTTTATTATTAATGATGGTTGGGTATGAAATATAATAGTTTATTAATGTTAACTTATATAACAAGTTAACATTTACCACCTCATCCACCATAAACACAAGGTTTATTCATTCAACCTAATATATACATGTTAACTAATCAACTAAATATGTCATTAGTTAACATTAATTTACTATATTTGAACTATGAGTAAAAAAGGAACACATACAACAAGCGACTATTTAGAATTTGACAATGCTTTAAATAAAGCAACTAATCTTCTAAA
>Ga0105355_10000970_pt1 | contig 26666 bp, 19 predicted proteins | sample GOMGulsemesocosm_2_FD_83508 | JGI IMG/M metagenome (GOLD analysis project Ga0105355, IMG submission 83508) | Methane-oxidizing microbial communities from mesocosms in the Gulf of Mexico - GOM9C Gulf of Mexico | ecosystem: Environmental > Aquatic > Marine > Cold seeps | place: Gulf of Mexico...
GTTGGCTTTTTTACATGCGCTATAGGCGATGCCGTCGCTCATTCCAGAATTAGCAAACAGGCCTAACACCTTGTCGCCGGTCATGCTGGCTAGCTGTGTTTTATCAAATGCTAGCTCATAGCCATACGCTTCTTTGGCTTCGACGATTAGGTTACGATCATCCTTGCGCTTAGATTTTTTAAATACGCTTAGTGGCGCGCCAAGTGCTGTCATCGTCTGCTGAGCATCGACGTTGGTTTTTATGTCGCTGGGTAAAAATACCCGCGCACCGCCAGACAGTAATACGTCGACACTGCCTGTTGAAATTAATTGCTGTGCAATTTCAGCCTCCAATGAACGATGTGGCTGATGGGCCGCAAAGGCCGCTGGTGTGGCATGGGTAATTCGAGTGTCAGAAACAAGCCCAGTTGCTTTGCCCGCAGCCTTAGCTTTTTCTAAAATCGTTTCGACAATGTCGCCATTGTGATCAAGGCCAATCATTTCTGAGCCCGCTGCTAATCCCGTGGCCAATTGCGTGGCAGAGCAGGCCGAATCAACCACCAAGCTGCCGCTGTTGCCATGGGGAGCATTTAACGATAGGCCCACCAAACCGTGCTGGGCAAATTGTGATAACGCGGTGCGGTTACCCTTACTATTGTAGATAGAGTTAGGTGCGCGTCGGGCGTACTCTTCGAGCAAGCCGATTTGCTGTGCGCCCATGCCATCGCCAATCATCAAAATGACATTCTTTACGCTAGTGGTCTGTGTTGGGGTTACCTGCACTTCTTTAATCACTTCGACTTCTTTGATAACTTCAACGATTTTTTCATCTTTGCTGCAACCAGCTAAGAAAGCGGTGCTAATGGCTACTGCCACTAATGTTTTATTCTTCATCATAATATCCAGTGTTGTGGTAATGGCTTTGGTCTAATTACGATAAGAGTAGATGGCAAAGATGACATTAATAGGGCAAAAATATGTAATTATTATGACGCGAGCTCAACATTTACTGTTGCAATGGCTCGGGCTGCTATAGAATAATTTTTTTATCTTAGTTCGGCGTTTTTATGTCATTTATTAGCAATACTCAAGCCTCGGTACATCGCGCCATTGCTCTCTTCGAGCAATGTAATGAGTCAGAACAGGCCTTGCTTGTGGTACTTGCGGTGATTAACAAGCGCCTTGGTATGACCAAGTTTGTGGCGGTTTTGCGCGAGCTCAATCATTTCGATGGTTTTGGGCAGTGGGCCTTGCACAGGCAATTCACCCCCGAACTTAGAATCAAGTTAGTTAACGCCGGATTAATTGATGCCAACGCCAAGGGGCTGAAAATATCTGAGTACTTAGCGGATCACCTGTGCCGACTAGCTGTCGCTAACACCACCTATGACGAAATTGTCGATGCGGCTGAATTAGTGGTACCAGTGCAGGCCATCATGCATTGGGCCGAACCAGAATTAGTCGATCGGCAGCGCCTCATTCGCGATTGTTTCTATCGTAATCGTTTCGATTATTGCCTCGAGCTGCTCGAATGCCATAAAAACCCGCAGGTGCTTAACCATGAGCTTAATAGCTGTTTAGTCGAGCTATGTTTTTATCCTTATGATCTTGATTTATTTTATGCGCTGCCGTCGGCATTACAATATCAGGCCTACGCGGCCCTAATTTATCAGTTGCGTGACAATCTCATCGATAATAGCGACGTGTTAAAGTGCTTGGCTAAAACGCAGCAGCGCTCGCCAGATAATGACAACCTGCGGCTATTGCTGGTGGAACAACTTATTTTTAATCATCAGCTTGAGCATATCGATAGCCTACTGGGCGAGGAAAAATCGAGCTATGGCTTGCAGTTGGTTGGCTGTGTTGAGTTTTTACGCGGCAGACACTTGGCCTGCGCCAAGGCATTTACCCTTGCCTTGAGTGCCAAGAATAAGATAAACCGACGTAAAAAACAGTACATCGGCGAAATGACTGGCTTGCTGCATGCGATGGCCTTGCTAACGCTAGGTAGTGATAAAGATCCGGCCCAGCTTAGCCTGTTGCTTAGAGATATTGAGTATCAGTTTAGTGATCACAAAGTAGAAAATAATTATCGCAGCAGCTATCTCATCTTGAGCAAGTTTGCCTTGGTGTTAACCGGCAAGAGCTCAACATTAAATTTGCTCGACCCGCTGTCTGGCCAAGCTAATTATTATGCCTATCTCAATGTGGTGATTGGCGCATTATGTTTACATTGGAGCAATCAAAAGCCGAGCAGTAATTATTTGTTGATACTAGAGTCTGGGGTCGAACAATTTCAAGAGATGAATCATGGGCTGTTCGCGCAGGTGGGTGCAACCTTGCTAGCGAACTGGCGGGGACACGCAGCGTCTAAGTCATCTAATCAGTTAGATATATGTGGCCTGATCACTCGAAAAGAAGCGTGGGCACTGGCCTTAGAGCAATTGATTGCACTGGATCAAAGTGCGCCAAGTACGGAACAAACAGCAGTGGCTAAACAGAGCCGAATTATCTGGTTATTTTGCCCTGAAAGTTATGGCAGCACGTTCGAAGCCAAGGAGCAAAAAAGCACTAAAACTGGTTGGTCAAAAGGGCGCACCATTGCACTAAAACGACTGTGTGACGAAACCGAAAGCTTTGACTATTTAAGCGATGGCGATATTAAGATGTGTAAAGCGATTCGCCGTGAGTATAGCGGTGGTTATTATGGCCGAGACTATTATCTGTTATCGGGTTATAAGGCGATAGCAGCCGCTGTCGGTTTAGACAATATTTACCTCGAGCGCGATTTAGAGCAGCCAATTACCATTGAACAAGTTGAGCCTGAGCTAATGATCAGCCACAGCAACGATGGCTTTTTGTTAAGCATGGCTAATATTCCCGCCGATATTGATGATAGCGAGTGGAATTATTCCTTTAGCCAACAGAGTATTAATGTCTATTGGTTGACGAGATTTGAGCCAAAACACCTAAAAATAGCGGGCATCGTCGGCGAAGGTGGTTTGTTAGTGCCACAAGCAGCCAAAGAGAAGGTATTAAAAAGCATTAGCGCGATTGCGCCGATGCTTAATATTAAGTCCGATATTGAAGGAATTAATACCGGCGTTGAGACGGTGGTAAGCGATAAACGTTTGTTTATTAATGTTGAACCTGCCAGCGAAGGCTTGATGTTTGATTGTCATGTTGAGCCATTAGGCCCACATGGTCCGACATTGTCACCGGGGCTTGGTCACATCACCTTTGCCACGCAAATCGATGGCAAACGCGTGAGCACAACGCGCGATTTACTCCATGAACAACGACAGTTAAAGTTGTTGGTTGAGCAATGCCCTAGCTTTGCTAGCATGATTGATAACCGGTTGCTGGCGGAGCAATTAGATGACGCGCTAAACGCCTTAGAGCAACTTGAGATGGTGACTCTTGGCTCGAGTAAAAAGCAAGGCGACGATGAAATCAAGCTCGATGTGGTGGTGCAATGGCCCAAAGGCAAGAGTGTTAAATTAAGTACCAAACTCAGTGCTGATCACCTCAAGCTTAGTGTGACCAAACAAAAGGAATGGTTTGGTTTAGAAGGGACGTTGCAGGTTAGCGAAGATAAAGTGGTTGATCTTAAAACGCTGATGTCACTCATCGCGCAATCCAACTCACGCTTTGTCCGGCTCGACGACAACCAAATACTCTCGCTTACCGATGATCTACGTAAGCGCTTGCAAACCTTAGAGCAGTTGACTGTAGACGGAAAATTTCATCCACTAGCCAGTCCACTGATCGATAGCGCGACCCAAGGCATTCGGCTTAAGACACTCGATGCGTGGGAGCGACAGCGAAAAATACTCCAACAAGCCCATCAATTTGAGCCGCAACTGCCATCGACCTTGCAGGCGACACTGCGCGATTATCAGCTCGATGGCTTCCACTGGGCCTCACGCCTCGCCTTCTGGGGAGGCGGCGCTTGTCTGGCCGATGATATGGGGCTGGGCAAAACCCTGCAGGCGCTGGCGGTGATCTTATCCCGTGCCAGTCAAGGGCCAACGTTGGTGTTAGCGCCCACTTCGGTATGCTTTAACTGGCAGAGCGAGGCTCGCCGCTTCGCGCCAACTCTTAAGGTTAAGATGTTTGGTGAGACGGGTGATATCGATAAGCGTCAGCAATTGCTCGATGACATTGGCCAGTTCGATTTGGTCATCTGTAGCTACGGCATCTTGCAACGGGAAGGCGAGCGCTTGGCCAAGGTAAAATGGCAGAGCATTGTCGCCGATGAAGCGCAGGCATTGAAAAATCCGCTGGCCAAACGGACGCAGGCGGCGCTGGGTTTGTCGGCTCATTTTAAGATGATCACCACCGGGACGCCGATCGAGAACAACTTGACCGAGTTGTGGACCCTATTTCGCTTTATTAATCCTGGCTTATTAGGCAGCCAGAAACAATTCCATAAGCGATTCGCCGGGGTGATTGAGAACAGCAAAGACAATGATCAAGGAGCGATTACTCGCGCCAATCAGGCACTGCGCAAGCTGATAAGTCCGTTTATTTTACGGCGCATGAAGAACCAAGTGTTGACCGAATTACCATCGCGCACCGAGATTAATGTTTCGGTGGAGTTATCCGAAGATGAAGTGGTGCTTTATGAGGCGCTGCGCCAACAAGCGGTAGAAAATTTATCCCAGGGGGATATCGCGCCGGGCCAGCATCATATTAAAATGTTAACCGAAATTATGCGCCTACGCCGCGCCTGCTGTCATCCACAACTGGTGATGCCAGAATCGCTCATCGCTGGCTCTAAGTTAAAAGCCTTCGATGGTCTACTCGATGATCTACTGCAGAATAATCATAAGGCCCTCGTCTTTAGTCAGTTTGTTGGTCATCTGAAAATACTCAAGCAGCATTTAGACAGCCGCGGCATTAGTTATCAATATCTCGATGGTTCAACGCCAATTAAGGCGCGTAGCAAGGCAGTTAATGATTTTCAGGCAGGGGACGGTGACGTCTTCTTGATTAGCCTTAAGGCAGGTGGTTCGGGACTTAATTTAACCGCCGCCGATTATGTTATTCATATGGATCCGTGGTGGAACCCTGCGGTTGAAGATCAAGCCTCGGATCGCGCGCACCGAATGGGGCAAACACGTCCCGTGACTATCTATCGCCTGATTGCCAAAAATACCATCGAGGACAAGATTGTCGCGTTGCATCGGCACAAGCGTGATTTGGCCAACAGCCTGTTGGATGGTACCGACGGCATTAGTAACTTATCGGCACAGGATATGATGGCGCTGCTCCAGACGCCGATGTAATTTACATTGTTTCACTTGCTTAAGTTATTGATGTTGCTATAAGCATTGCTAGGTCCCGCATAAAACACTTGCGGGATGACGGGGGTCAACACTTGCGGGATGACGGGGCCAACACTTGCGGGATGACGGGGTGCGCCTGCAGATCGAGAGCTGCATAATTAAAATTTCGATTAAACAACAATCCCCTCAAATAAAGAACTATCTCCTCAAATAAATAGCTGTAACCTCAAAATAAACGATAATAACCGGGTTATTTTTGTTGATTTAAATCAATAATAGGTTTACTTTATTTCTGTCTAAACAGAACTTAGAGAAAAGCATGATCTTAACACCGGTAATGGAAAAGTTTATTGTGCATTGGGGCGAAATGGGATCTCGGTGGGGGGTTAATCGCACCGTAGCACAAATTTATGCCTTGTTAGTGCTAAGCAAAGAGCCGATGCATGCGCAAGATATCGCCAATACCTTAGGGGTCGCCCGTTCAAACGTGAGTAATAGCATTAAGGAATTGCAGGGGCTAGGCTTGGTTAACTTAACCCATCGTTTAGGCGATCGCCGCGATCATTTCGAGGCACTAAAAGACTGTTGGGACATGCTGTTGGTGTTAGCACAAGAGCGCAAGAAGCGTGAGATAGATCCAACCATGGAAATCCTCGAACAATGTTTAGCGCAAGCCAAAGACGATAAACAAACCCCCGATTACGTGATGGAACAATTTGCTCAGATGAGTCAATTCATGAATACCATGGATACTTGGTATGTGCAGATGAAGAAGATGGATCGCTCGTTATTAGTGAAGTTCTTCAAATTAGGCTCAACCGTGGTGGGCTGGTTAAGTAAACATAAGAAATAAAGCATGCCAAAATAAAAAATTTATCAATGTATTTCTGTCTTGACAGAAATTAATGAAATCAAAGTGAGATAGTGATGAAAAAAGAGCAAGGATTCAATTTACCCTCCCTAGGATTGACAATTCGCAGCTTATTTACCGGCTATTTGTTGGTGATTGGTATTGGTCTGGTGGTTGCTGGTGGGCAAATATTGTTAACCCACGGCATGGCTGATGGTGAGTTTGGCTTGTCGGTGGACGATGTGGTGTATAGCTATTACGGCGATCGCCAGGGCAGTAAGCTAGAGAACAAACTCAATGGCTCAATGGAGGACAAGGCGTCACGTGTGGTACGTCAAGACATCATAAAATGGGTTAGAGAAGGATCGAGCAAAGCGCAATGGGACAGCAAGATCAAGAATCATTTCGCCACCAATTGTGTTAAATGTCATGGCGTTATTCCCGGTCTACCAGACTTTAATACCTTTGAGGGGGTTAAGAGCGTGGCACAAATTGATGAAGGTGCCAGCATTAGCTCGCTAACCCGTGTCTCACATATCCATCTGTTTGGTATCGCGTTTATTTTCTTGTTTGTCGGTTTGATCTTTAGTCTCACGGTAGGTATTTCTAGGTGGCTAAAAACCTTGGTGATCGTGATGCCATTTGTGTTTTTGCTGGTGGATGTTATGTCATGGTGGTTAACCAAGATCCACCCGAGTTTTGCCTGGTTTACCATTATTTCTGGCGCAGGTTACACCCTTGCTTCGGGTTATATGTGGTTAGCCTCGATGGTGCAGATGTGGTGGTATCCACATAAAGGCATTAGCTCAAACGAAAACCCGTGGTTTGATTCTTAGCAACGATAAACTGGCCATCAATGACGATGATCCAGTCAGGTATCGTCGTTGATCGTCGTGGTAAACTCTTTGAGTTGCGCCAGTGCGTCATAATCATGCTGTTGGCGCGGACATGCTCCCGCTTGATATTGCTGGCTAAAGGTATCAAACCATAAGTCGAGTAGTTTTCCGTTGGCTGTCTCGCCATAGCTTTGTAGGACATGAGCAGCCACTTCGGCGGTGGCCAGACGGTCATCACCATTGGCTTTGCGTAACCGGTATCGTTCATCCTGAGTAGCAAGGTTAATCGATAATAACGGCAGCTTGTCGAGATAGGGACTCTTACGAAACATCTTTTTAGCTTCTCGCCAGCTACCGTCGAGTAAGATAAACAGTGGCCGTTTACCAGGATCTAGCACCGGCACCTGATTAACCACCTGTTGACCTTGGTGGGCAAAGTCTTGTGGGAACACCACAAAAGGTTGGTATTGAGGATCGTTTATCAATGCCAATAAGTTGGGATCAAGCGTGGTACGTCGCCAAATAAAAGCATGGGTATCGTCAATTAGGTCCGCGATAAGGCGGCCTGTGTTGCTTGGTTTTAGCACTTCATCGTCCCACATCAGCAGTAGAAATGCCGCATTGCTACGACAGCTTGGCTTATGCATGCAGATGCAAAATTTAATTGAAATACGGCAGTTGTCACAGCGTTTTATATTATAACCACGCGCCTTAAAAGGCTTGGTGCTGATGCTTTTGCGATATTGATGAAGACGTTGAACGGCGTGCATGAAAACCTAGAATGATGGCAAGCAAAGACGCCATTATACGCTTGTTGATCCGTTTTGTTGAGCCAAATAAGCCTTAGGCGAGCAGCCAAACCAGCGTTTAAAGGCACGATTGAATGAACTTTGTTCGTTAAACCCCAGTTGCTGGGCTAGTTCTACCAGTTTCATCTTGTCGACTTGTTTAAGGGTGCGCGCCTTGCGCTCGTTATCTAGCAGCTCGCCAAAACGCGTGTCTTGATCTTTTAATTGACGTTGCAAGGTACGAGCAGAGCGATTAAATACCTGTGAGAACTGGATTAGCGTGCAGTCTTGCAGATCCGGTTTAATCTTCAATAAATGCGTAATTTGTGCACGCAGTGACGGTGAGGTAGTTAAACTTTCAAGCTCCTGCTTGGATAAATCGGTCATCGATTGGTGTAATAGCGGGTTATTGCCGCGAAAATTAAGAGCCAATAACTCGTTGGCAAACTCAATCTGATTGAAGCGGCTATTGCTCTGGACGGGGCAGTGTAAATATCGGCTTAGTTGCGCTTGTTGTTGCGCAGAATAGGCATGGCTCAACAGCACCTTAGTCGGTGCCAGTTGGTCACCTAATAACTGCCTTGCGGTGGTTAACCAAGATGCCATGTTGCGCAGAATAACCTGTTCACTGCATTCTTGTTGTGGTGTCCAACGAATAGTGGCGATTGCACCGTTGGTACTAAATTCAATGATCCCAATGTTGGCGACAAGTTTGTCAAATACCAACAGGTGCTTTATCGCGTCATTTAGATTGGCACTAGATTCGATCAGATAACCGAGCACGCCATAGTCGGCACTTTGAATATCACAGCCAACATGGAAGCCAAAGAGCGGATCATCAAGCTGTTGTTTACCATAATCGAGCAGTGCACTGTAATATTTTAACGCGACGCGTTGTTGCTTCCTAAAGCTCAAGAAATCGCTAAAGCCGATCGCAAGCAGTGCCTGCTGGGCGCTGATGTCTTGGCGCGTCATAAAATCTAACACGCTGTTGAAATATGCTTGTGAAGTATTGAACAAGTTACTGGCTCCTGTCACCTAAAGACAAATAAAATGTCATGCTTTGGCAAGTCTGCCACGATTGAATTGATTAATCTAGGGTATCTTTATTGTGTAAGAGCGCCCATATGATAAAAATTAAGCTCGACAAAACCATCGGCTGCCCTAGGGATCAGCTGGTCGCAATCATGTTGCAACACCAGCAGTTGAATCGTTTCTTTAATGCCAAGTTTTTCCAAACTCGCGATGCACATCCTAGTGAGCCGTTAGGGGGGCGTGGCGCTATTCGCCAAATCACCATGCGTGGTCAGTGCTTTTTTGAGGAAATTATCCAGGCCACTGACAGTAAAATAAGTTATCGGATCATTGGCCAAGGTCCGGTGAGTAATCATCAAGGTGATATTGTCTTTAGCGACAAAGGTGACGCAACCCATATTGATTATACGATTAGTTGTAATGCTCCTTGGTGGCAACCCGACTTCTTGGTGGGGGCGCTGATTAAGCGTGACATCGCCAATGGGTTGACTAAATTAGCGAGGTATTGTGATGAGCGTTGAGTTAATCTTGTTGGCGATAAGCCCGGTATTTTGGTTATGTATTGGCTATGAGTTTGTAAAACACCGCAGTCGTTATAGTGTCAAAGATTCAATGGCTAACACGGCACTGGCGGTGATGCACCAAGGTGCCGATGCGCTGTCGTTAATTGTGTTGATGCCGCTGTTTTATACACTGCATGAGTATCGTATTTTCGAATTTGAACTCAGCGCTTTGACCCTGTTTGGCGCGTTTATAATGCAGGACTTTCTGTACTATTGGTTCCATCGCGCCTCACATAATATTCACTGGATGTGGGCCGCGCACGTGGTGCATCATAGCTCGATTATCATGAATTTTAGCACCGCATTTCGTCAAAGTATCATGTATCCGGTGGCGGGCATGTGGCTATTTTGGACCCCAATGATGTTGCTTGGGTTTGATCCCAAGGTGGTGATTGGCGTGGTAGTGGCTAATTTAGCCTTCCAGTTTTTTGTCCACACCGAAATTATCGGCAAGCTCGGCGTGATCGAGCGAATCTTTAATACGCCGTCACACCATCGGGTGCACCATGCGACAAACCCCGGTTATATCGATAGAAACTATGCAGGGGTATTGATTATTTGGGATAAGATTTTTGGTACCTTTGTCGAGGAAGATCCTAATAAACCGTGTAAATATGGCATTATTGGGCAAATTAACACGAATAATCCGCTAACAATTAGCTTTCACCAGTGGCGACACATGTTGGGGCAGGCCAATCAAGCGCAGGGGATCAAAGCCAAAGCCAAAGCGTTGTTTGGTTACCCAACCAGTTCAGTGGTCCTACCCAAGGAGCAGTCATCGACTCAGGATGGAAGGGCCGCTCACTAATTCTTTATAAGAGCGATGTTCGATATCGCCATCGTGGAGTTGGCACGAACTGGCTAGTCGCTTGAGTTCCTGCTTATAATGGGGAAACTTGTGGAAATCGTCGGTCATAATCGCAAATTCTGCAAAATGGCCAAATCCTTCGAGGTAGTCGAGGGTGACATGATATTGATTGATGAAATACATGCTGCGGGTTTTCGCTAAGGTCATGGTATGCACAAAACCCATGGTTTCGAGCATGCTTCGAGCTCGGCTGACATCGCTGATGTTAACCGCTTCGCAGCAGTCTTTTCCTGGGCCTTTGACTATCCATAGTTTGATGCCTGAGGGCTCCATCTCACGGATGCTGACACTTTTTCTTTGGTCAGCTAAGTCATTGTCTGGCTGATCATAAAACCAATCGGTTTCGTGGTTATCTTCGAGCCGAATCTCTGGATTAAGCCGCATTAACGCTGCTAGAAATTTTGCTTTTGAGCTCAGTCGATACTTAAACTCAACCTCATATTTACCCTTGAAATGTTCACTCATCGCTTAGCCTTAAACCACTTTTGTTGTTGGGATTGGTCTAAAAAAGTCCAGGCGATAAAGCGACTTATTTTCTGTCCCTGCGCCATTTCAATGACCTTAACTTGATGTGCTGCTGCGGCTTTGAGGCTTTTTTTCAATGGTGCAAGGTTGGCGCTTTTCGATACTAGTGAGGTAAACCACAATACCTGATGGGCGTAAGTTTTACTCTCACTGATCATGTTGCGGATGAAGGCTAGCTCGCCGCCGGGGCACCATAACTCGGCTTTTTGACCACCAAAATTGAGCTTGGATTGGCCTTTATTATTGGTACCAAGATTATTTCGTTTGCGCGTGGCTCCAAGCTTTGCTTCTTTGAGCGACTGATGAAATGGCGGGTTACACAGGGTGAAATCGAAATAGTCACTGGCCTTGATGATACCCTTGAAAATCTGTGTCGGCTGTTGCTGTTGGCGCAAGCTAATCGCGCTCTGGAGACCACTATTGTTGGCGAGGATCTGCGCGCTCGAGGCGATAGATTTTGCATCGATGTCGCTGGCGACAAAGTGCCACTTATATTCACGCTGACCTAAGATTGGATAGATGCAACTAGCGCCGGTACCAATGTCTAGCCCGGTGACATGATTTGCGATTTTTCCGTTATTGGTGGCCTTGAGTAAATCTGCCAAATAATGAATGTAGTCGACGCGGCCGGGGATTGGCGGACAGAGAAAACCTTCGGGAATATCCCAAAAATCTACGCGGTATTGCGCCTTAAGAATTGCGCCATTAAGCGCTTTAACTGCATCACCATTGGCAAAATCGATCGACAAATTACCATACGGGTTGGGCTTAACAAAAGGCGTCAGCGCTGGATTAGCTTGACATAACGCGTCAAAGTCATAATTGGTATTATGCCGATTGCGCGGATGCAATTTATCTTTATTGGCCATTGTGCTTAGCTGCCACCTTGGTGCCTACTCTAAAGGTTCCATTGGACATGAACTGCACCACCTGATCACGTTTTTTACCCACTAGTACCGGACCATCATCCATAAACAAGAAGTTTTTCCAGCAGCGCTTAAACACTTCCCAGGTAGTTTCGATGATGTGCTGGCGATCGTTGCAGTAGTACACCACGGTATTGTTGGTCCAGGTTAAATGTTCGAGGATCAAGCTGGGTAAATCGAGCTCATCACTGTCCCAGTCAGCCTCCCATTTTCCTTGTTCAAGCCACGTATTTTGGTTGAACGCCCAATCTCCCTTCTTGAAAAAATCTGGATGGTCGACTTGGTTGCTGACAAAGGAATTCCAAAATGTTACGGCACGTTGTTGTGCCATCGGTTTTATTTTTTCCTTGTCATCACCGCTGATCGGGCAGCTTTGATGGCGAAAAACCCACGCTTTATGGTGATCTTCTAATGGGATATAGCTCATGATATCGATTCTATTAAAGGGATTTGTAGCGATTATATCAATAGTGTTAGCAAAGTGTGCAGTAGTTTCTTAATAATGCTGGGGTACAACGAAATGTAGTGCCCTAGCATGATGCTAAGGCGTTGATATGGGTCCTATCGATTAGTGCAATTTCATCCGTGGACGCACTACGCGCATCAGTTTTTCGGCGAACCACAACGCAATGGTTTTAAAGGTTCCGTGGATTGCGCGTTGATGCATGCGATATAAAGAGATGTAAACTAATCGTGCGATACGTCCTTCAACAAACATAGTATTTTTGGTCAAGTTACCCATCAAACTGCCGACGGTGCTAAAGCGCGATAGATTGACCAATGAGCCATAATCGACATATTGGTAATCTTGCAGTGGCTTGCCATTAATACCATTGATGATATTTTTTTCGACACAACTGGCCATCTGATGGGCAGACTGGGCGCGCGGAGGGACAAATTTACCATCGGGTAATTGGAAACTGCAACAGTCGCCAATGACATAGATGTCATCATTGGTGCTGCTCTTGAGGTTTGGCTTAACCACAATTTGATTGGCGCGATTTAATTCAAACACGCTAAGGTTTTTAACAAAATCAGGGGCTTTAACTCCCGCCGCCCATAACATTAGATCAGCCTCGATGAGGTCACCTTCGCTGGTAACAAAGCCCTGGGCATTGGCTTGATTGATGCGGGTGTTTTGCATTACGTTCACCCCGAGTTTTTCTAACTCGACTTTGGCACTGGCACTTATTCGTGGTGGTAGTGCCGGTAGGATAGCCGGGCCCGCCTCGATCAGATGTATATTGAGCTTTTGGGCGGTCATGTTACTTAGGCCATAGACCTTGAGTAAGTCGGCTACATGATAAAGCTCTGCCGATAATTCAACACCGGTGGCTCCTGCGCCCACAATCGCAATGTCTAATGCCTTGCTATTATTTTGTTGATGCACTCTGGTAAAACTGTCGAGCAGTGCATGGTGGAAGCGATCTGCCTGATTGTGTGAGTCCAAAAAATAGCAATGGTGTTTAACGCCAGGCGTGCCAAAATCATTGCTAACACTGCCAATTGCAATCACTAATTGATCGTAACTGACTTGCCGTGTCGGCAATATCTGCTGACCATTGTCGTCTAATTGAGGGGCCAAGGTAATGGTTTTACTAGCACTATCAAGATCACAAAAACAGCCCAACTGAAAGCGATAGCCATGCTTAGCGGCATGCGCGCTATAGACCACCCCGTCTAAATTGGAGTCGAGTGAACCGGTGGCTACTTCATGTAGCAAGGGTTTCCAGATGTGATTTCGATTCTTATCGATTAGTAAAATATTCGCTCGTTGCTGCTTTCCTAGTTTGTGTCCTAATTGCGTTGCTAGCTCTAGTCCGCCAGCGCCGCCGCCAATAATAACGATGTTAGGAGTGGTTATAGTCATGGTGATATCCTTAGAAAAATTAAAGGAATGAGTGCCATGGCCGCCATTCCTATAATCTTTCCAAGTGAATAGAGTATGCGCCTTATTTTAGTGTATTACGAGGCAGGGATAACAAATGCTTAACATCAATTAGTCGAACATTTGACTTGACCATGGCTAGTGAAAAAGAACTGTTATCTTTGGTTGGCTAACCGTAAAGGGTCAAAATGTGATGCTATTTTGCGCTATGGCAATTTCGCGAGTATAGTAGTTTCTGACATCGGATGCGTCAAGAAAGCATGGATTGCCCGTTATTTCATCTTGAAATGAGCGATGGAAATTGAATGCTAAAATATATCACTTCAATGTTACTGCTATTTTCCTGCTCGCTATGTGGTGAACTATTGCACATTAATAGTCCCGTTCCTGTCGAATATCTACTTCAGCATCAAGCATTTATCGTTTTTGAACAAGTTACAGATAGTCTTGATTTACAGATTAGCTATACGTTTTATCCGCGACTGCGCTCACTTAAGAGTGTGAACCGAGGCGAAGCCGATGGTGATATTGGTAAAGCATCGCTTGCGCCAAGTCAGCTAAATAATATATTTATGGTCGCGCAGCCTATTGGTCAAGCTGATGTTGTGGCGTTTTATTTAACAGATAAAGATAAAGATAAAAATATAGCCACGGTAAATGATTTATCCTCTTTTCGTGTTGGTTATATAAAAGGCTGGGTCTTTTATGAAAGGATAGCGCAGCTGGGTAAAAGTGCTGAGCCGGTAATGGACGCAACAGTCTTGCTTCGTATGTTGCGCGCAAAGCGCTTTGATGTGGTTATTATAGAGCGCGGTTTAGGCCTGTTTATCGCGAACAAACTTAACTTTCCAGCGGGCTCATTTACCATATCTAAGGCCTTAGCAACTCAAGGAGTACATTTGTTTTTACATAAAAAACATAAGATTATTGGAGATAGATTGACCATAGAATTCGCAAAAATAAAATCCAAGGACTGTTCGTTAGATGCGTGTATAAGTGAGTGAACGATGATGTTTAAATTTTGCTTGTTATTAAGCTGTGCCGCCTCCTTTATATGCGCCGCACAAACGTTAAAAGTTAATTCCACGGTACCCATTGAGTTTTTAAAGACACACGCTAGCTATGGCATTTTAAAGCAGGCAATGGCGGAACTTAATCTAAAGGTTGAATTTCAAAATCGTCCGCTAGTACGCTCTTGGCATGAGATTGATAGCGGTGTTATTGATGGCGATTTTTCGCAGGTACATTTTAATTTTTCTCAATTTGAGAATATCATTAGAGTCGATGAGAGTGTTTCTCATATTAGCGTGGTCGCTTTTTATTTTAAGAACAGGGTGCCAACAATTCACTCTATAGAAGATTTAAGTCAGTATCGTATTGGTTACATTAAAGGTTGGCGAGTCTATGGTGAGTTGGCCAGTGACGCTAAATACTTAAGTGCGGTGGCTGATACGACTACACTGATCAAGATGTTAGCTGGGGGCCGCTTCGATGCGGTAATGATTGAGAAAGGCCTGGGCGTCTTTACCGCGCAACAATTGGGTTATCCTGAAGCTAAGTTTGCAACATCTCCCGTATTACGAGAGATGCCACTATATTTTTACTTAAACAAAAAACATCATAAATTGGCTAAAACGCTAGCTAAATCTTTTATAAGCATTAAACAAGCGCAGTCAAACTAGTCTTTGTTGGCTTTTAGTAGCGGGGCCAATTGTTGCAAGTTTCCGTCAATTTGATGCGGGATTTTTAAGCCTAAGATATGCGCTAGTAGCGGCATTATATGGATGTTTTCGCGGATTGGCAGCTTAGCGTTCTTCTTAAATGCAGGGCCATTTGCATAAAATATTCCATCCATGTCAGTGGTATTAAACTGGCTCCAACCGTGATCGCCAACCGGGCGATGACCAATCATGCCGATTGCCCAGTCTTTGTCGGCTAAGCAGGCAATGTCACCGATGCGGCGAGATTTTGAGGCATTAAAACGCGCCGGAATATCTTGGTAGCGATAGCATTGAAAGTGTTGCGCGGCTTGATTAAGTTGCTCGACAGTTTTCTCTAAGGTGTTGCTCGCGCTCTTAGTGTCGTAAATATGTACGATGGGTCCTGAGCCTTTAACGTAATATTGCTCGGTTAGCCACGCGGGCAGTTTCTCAAAATCGCTTGGTTTACGCTGTGCCATGCCGTGATCGGAGACCAGAACAAGATTAACATCGATGGGTAATTGTTTTAATTTTTGCACCAGTGCCTTTATCGAATTGTCTACCTTGTTGATTGCCGCGATAAGTTGTGGTGAATCTTGGCCAAAGTCGTGTCCAGCCGAATCAACATCATGAAAATACATGGTGGTAAGGTGCGGTCGTTGTGCTGCGGGTAATTGATACCAATTGATGACCGTGTCGATACGTTCTTGATGAGGTTTGTTGTGATTATAGGTCATGAACATCGCCGGTGTAGTCCCCGCAATCGCTGCCTCTGAACCTGGCCAGAAATAACTTGCCGCCTGCATGCCTTGCTCTTGCGCAAGCACCCACAAGGGTTTAACTAAGTAGAAATCAGGGTTTAAGACCGCCTCTGATTTTCGTAGCGAATATGATTTCCCAAGGTCGGGCGCATAAAAACTATTGGCCAGAATGCCATGACGCTGTGGATAAGAGCCGGTGACTATGGTTAAGTGATTGGGAAATGTTTTGGTTGGAAATGCAGGGCGTAAAGAATCGAGACGCGCACTGTCTTTTATCCATTTGCTCAAAAATTTAGGTCGATATTTCTCAATATAATCCCAGCGAAAACCGTCGATGGAAACTAGCAGAACATAGGGTGCCTTCATCGCTTTAGCACTATTTTTCGCAGGCTTAACACTCAAAGGGTCGATACTGGTACATGCGCTTAGGCCGAGTATGGCGAAAACTATCGCGAATAAATATTTCATTGTTTGACCTAAATTAAAAATGGAGAGTAAGTATATAGCATCATCGATATTATGAAAGTTTCGGCGCTAAATATAGCGCCGAAACCGAATTTTGTGATGTTGCTTAAGTATTAAGCGGTTACCTATTTTTTCCATAGGTCAATAAACGTCTTAGATTAATCCATCTCGATTGGTTAGTGACCGAGTCAAGTTGATATAGCCCTAAGCCAAGTAATACGAGAGAGCCACCAATGGTCATCTGCTGGCTAATCAGTTCATGATTCAACTGTGCGCCTAAGGTGATTGCAAAAATTGGCGTGATTAAGGCAATCAACGCTACCGTTGTTGGCGATAGCTTCTGCAAAATAAAGAAATAGGCGATGTAATTGATCAACGACCCGAATATGCCTAAGTAGACTATGGCCATCACCGATTGCTGACTCCATTGGGCTACATTCAACTCTCCATCAAAGACCAACCACGCGATAAAGAACAACGGAATACAAAAATACAGAGCTCCTAGCGTAGTGGCTAAGGGATGAATGTTAATCGTAATGCTTTTGATCATCACGCCGCTGGTGCTAAAGATAACCATCGCCGTTAAAATCAGGCCGATACCTGTTGCGGCCTGACCGCCTAATGACAGTTTGTCCCAGCACACAATTGTTAGACCTATTAATGCAATGGCCAGCGCACTAACGCGCACTGCACTAAATTTTGACTCACCTAAGATCCGCTGGGCTAGTAAGCCAGAGACGATTGGCGATAAACCAAAGAGTAAGGACATCAGCCCCGAGCCGATATATTGCGCCGCTAAATAGCTACACATCATGCCACCAAAGATGCCAATTGCACTATAATACCAACCTAGCAAAGTATCTGATCATTTTTAACGGCCTAAATAGATGATCACGGCGTTATTTCTTTTCTATGGAGAATAACTACATACGTAAAGAAATGCCTTGTCCTAATCAATTTATTCTCGTAAAAAAGTAGACCACTTACTTACCTAGGTTGGTATAACTATATAAGCGTAGGGCCTGTGAGCTCCATGGCAGTCGCACCCTAGAGGCCAATAGCACACAAGTACCTAGTACGGCAGCAATACACATACGCAACAGCACCGCCATGGTTGGCGACACTGTTTCACTACTCCATACAATACCTAGTGGCGTTGTTGACGAGACAATGACAACACTTAAATAGGCGATAGGTACTTTCATTTTTAGCTCCTTAATGTTTAACATGAGGAGCCGCTGTACTGGGATTCGTGTGATAAAAACAGAAAAGCCGCAGTAGGTAAATGCGGCTCGGAAAATAAGTTTGGGTTATCTTACTTTAGTCACGTCCGCAGTCTACGCTGTTGGTTGACGAGCAACCAGCGCATGAGCGAGGGATATGAGCAAAAGCAACTAAATAACATGGTGTTTTGTGATCTTCTTTTGATAAACCAAGAGCATTAACATTACGATTAGATTAAAAATAAAGCAATAACTATTTTCGCCTCTTTTACGATTCGCTGGTAGAATTGCGTGAGTATTTAATAGCAGATTGAGAAGGCGCTGACATGACCACACTTGCAGACAAACTTACCGTAGATAATCGTTTCACTGATGCGTTAACAGCTGATCGTGAAAAGAGTAATGGACCTCGACAGGTGCATGGCGCTGCTTATTCCCTAGTGATGCCAACGGCAACCAGTAAACCACAGCTAATCGCCCATTCCAGTGAGGTTGCTCAACTGCTTGGGCTTGATCAGCAAGATGTCGCCGGTGAATTATTTACCCGGCTATTTAGTGGTAATACATTGCTTGATGGCATGCAACCTTATGCGATGTGCTATGGCGGTCATCAGTTTGGCCATTGGGCGGGGCAGCTTGGCGATGGACGCGCGATTAACCTTGCGCAGGTGGTGACACAACATGATGGTCACCAAGTGTTGCAGCTTAAAGGGGCTGGGCCGACACCCTATTCACGCACCGCCGATGGTTTAGCTGTATTGCGCAGTTCGGTGCGGGAGTTTCTGTGTAGTGAGGCGATGTATCATTTAGGTGTGCCAACCACCAGAGCGCTAAGTCTGTGTTTAACGGGCGATCAGGTGATGCGTGATATGTTTTATGATGGCAACGGTGCCTATGAACCCGGCGCTGTGGTATGCCGCGTTAGCGCGTCGTTTATGCGCTTTGGCAGTTTTCAATTGCCGGCCAATCGTGGCGATATCGCTTTATTAACCGCGTTGGCTGATCACTGTATTAGCAGTGATTTTGCGCACCTGATTGAGCCATCTGGGGTCATCGACAAGGCCGTTTATATCCGGTGGTTTAATGATATCTGTCAACGCACTTGCAAGATGGTGATCGCTTGGCAGCGGGTTGGTTTTGTGCATGGCGTGATGAATACCGACAACATGTCGATAATTGGTGAAACCATCGACTATGGTCCCTATGGCTGGATTGATGATTTCGATCTCGATTGGACCCCAAATACCACCGATGCGCAAGGGCGGCGCTATCGTTTTGGCGCGCAAGGTGAAATTAGCCATTGGAATTTATTTCAGTTAGCCAACGCGATTTATCCACTAATCGAAGAGTCCTTGCCATTGGAGCAGATATTATCTCAATATAGCAATGACTTTCAGCAGCAGTGGGCACAGATGATGGCCAGCAAGCTGGGAATGGCCCAATATAATGGTCAAGACGATCTGCTGTTATTCGCCGAGCTAGAGCAGTTATTACAAAGTGTCGACACTGACATGACGGTGTTCTATCGTCAATTGGCTAAACTATCTCAACATCTCGAAGTAACAGCTAGCGATACGTGGTTACCAATATTGACGCCTAGTTATTATGCCCCCGAGCGACTCAGCGACAAATATATTCAGGTGATGGGTGATTGGTTAAGCCGCTACATGAATCGCCTCAGGCAGGATAATCGCAGCGATGATATGCGTAAACAGGCGATGAATCAGGTAAACCCCAAATATGTACTAAGGAATTATCTCGCCCAACAAGCCATTGAAGCCGCGCAAAAAGGCGATTACAGCGAATTAGAGTCACTACATCAGGCACTGAGAAATCCGTACCAAGAGCAGCCAGAATTTGAGCACTATGCTCAAAAACGCCCTGAATGGGCCCGCAATAAAGCCGGTTGTTCTGCGCTGTCGTGTAGCTCTTAATACATCAAGTGATTGACGCATGTCGCCTTCTGGTGCAGGCGGCATTGCCAATCAAGAGTTTCTTAGCGCAACTCGCTTACTGCCATTCCAATCAATATTAAGGCGTCGCACCAGGGATGTAGCGATGCATGCATCGGTTAATATTGTCTATTAATCACAGTTCAAGCGTAATAAATCTGTCTAATTCCTTGCTCAACCCCACTGCTTCTCGTTAAGATAATCGTTAAGTTCATTAGCGTTTGTCTCGAGCCTTATTGCAACTGAGCCTAAAATTGACCATAATTTTAGAGCGCTAAAGTTTTTCTTATTATGCTCGACTGATGTTCGGCGTTGTTATACTTCTACAAGGGCAGCCCTCTCATTCTCACTCAACAGGTTATGCTTGTTTTTACTACATTTTTAGGTGAATAATGCATGGAAAGTTTTTCCGGATTACTAAATAGCATTGTCTTGTTACTCGCGCTTGGCGTTATTTACGATGCGCTTAGTGTCAATAAGATTAAGGGAAAGATACTAAATAACATAACCACAGGTTTTTTAATTGGCTTTATTGGTGTGGTATTGATGCTTAATCCGTGGGAGTTTAAGCCTGGGCTATTTTTCGATGCTCGCGTTGTGTTAATCAGCATCAGTGCGATATTCTTTGGTTTGTACCCAACCCTAATTGCCGTCGGTATGACGCTAACCCTACGTTTATTTCAGGGGGGAGAAGGGGTATATGTGGGTTGTGCTACTATCCTAAGTGCTGCTTTAACCGGCTATTTATTCACACTGTGCTGCGATCTAAATAAATTTAAGCTGTCATGGAAGTCACTGCTGATAATGGGATTTATCGCGGAAGTAAACGTTCTGTTATTGATGCTTACTCTCCCAAACGGTATCGGATGGGTCATTATCCAAACTATTGCGCCGATTCTTTTGTCTTTCTTTCCTTTAGCAACGGCGTTGCTGGGCAGTTTACTTATTCGTCAGCAACAACGTAATAAAGGTGATTTTGAGCTGGCAGAGAATCGCCGTTTATTGACCCAGGAACGCGGAATTCTCAAAGGACTTATCGATAGTATTCCTGATCTTATCTTCTATAAAAGTGCTGACGGTAAATTTCTTGGCTGTAATAAAGCCTTTGCTGCCTATGTCGGTAAGACTGAGCAGCAGATTATTAACTGTAGCGATTACGATCTGTTCGATAAAGATGTTGGCGCTAAATTCGAACGTCGTGACCAAGTTGTCTTATCAAATGAACAGGCTACCAATAACGAAGAATGGGTTCTTTACGCCGATGGTCGAAAAATATTGCTCGATACACTAAGAACACCTTTTTATGCCGAAGATAAAATCCAAGGTATTGTTGGGGTGAGCCGTGACAATACCCAACGCGCTAACAACGATGAAAAACTACGGGAAAGCGAACGTACCTATCGCAGTATTATCAGTACCGCGATCGATGGCTTTTGGATCATTTCACTCTCTGGCGTTATCGAAGATGTTAATCAAGCCTACGAGAAGATGTCTGGTTATTCTAGTGAAGAGTTATGTGGTAGGCGGGTTAGCCAGGTGGATGCCTTGTATGATAAGGAAAAAATTCGCCAACTTGGCAAGATGCTTCGCGCCGGTGAAGAACGCATCTATGTTAGTCAGCATCGCAGAAAAGACGGCTCGGTTTATGATGTTGAGGTCAATATTACCCACTGGCATAGCGGCAATAATGGTAAATACTTTGCGTTTATTCGTGATATTACCGAACGGCAATTATCGCAAGAGCGCTTATTGCAAAGTGAGGCTCGCTTTAGACGAGTATTCGAGTCAATCCCGAAAATTGCGGTACAAGGTTACAACAAAAACCGCGAAGTTATTTTTTGGAATAAAGCCAATGAATCAATTTATGGCTATACCGAAGCAGAGGCGTTAGGGAAAAAGCTTGAAGATTTAATTATTCCTGACCCGGCGCGTGATGTGGTGGTGAGCGAAGTCAATGAATGGTTGCGCGGTGGAGAAGCTACGCCAGCCTCTGAACTAGTGCTTAGAGATAATAAAGGTAATCCAGTCACCGTATTCTCAACCCATGTGATGATCACAGGTACTAACAACGAACGAGAAATGTATTGTATAGATATCGATCTTCGCGCCCAAAAAGAGGCTGAAGATCGCGCTGTTACCCTCAGCCAAGCGATTGAACAGAGCCCAATGTCGGTGATTATCACCAATCCTCACGGTTATATCGAATATGTTAACGGTACCTTTGAACGTAGTACTGGTTACTTATCCCATGAAATAATTAATCAGCCAATTAGTGTGCTACGTTCAGCGCACACCCCAGACAGCATTTACCATCAATTGGTACAATCACTCAAAGATGGTAAGCCGTGGCAGGGGGAATTTGAGAGTGTTAGGCGCAACGGTGAAGCGTATTGGGAGCAGGTGCATATGGCTCCAGTCACTGGCCTAAACAAAGAAATTACTCACTATTTAGCCGTTACGCATGATATTACCCAACAGAAAGAACAAGAGCAGAAAATTCTACAGCAAGCCCATTTCGATAACTTGACCGGACTGCCCAACCGCTTCTTAGCATTAGATCGGTTAGCACATATGCTGTCTGAAGCTAAACGTGAATCGCATAATGCGGCGGTACTATTTCTAGATTTTGATGATTTTAAGAAGGCCAATGATACCTTGGGCCATCAATCTGGGGATGAACTATTAATTGAAGCGGCTAGAAGGTTAACCTCGGTAGTACGAGGCAGCGATGTCGTTGGGCGGCTAGGCGGCGATGAGTTTATTGTCTTGGTCAAACAGGAAAGCGATGCAACCAGTGCCGCGGTAGTCGCAGAAAAATTGCTGGATCAGTTTAGAAAACCTTTCATGCTTGATGGCCGCGAGTTTGTATCGACGGTGAGTATTGGTATTGCGGTATATCCAGAAGATGGTCAGACCCCCGCAGAGTTGTTAAGGCAGGCAGACTCGGCAATGTATCACTCTAAAGATGGCGGGCGTAATACCTTTAATTTTTACACCGAGCAAATGAATATAGATGTTGCGCGCCGGGTACTGGTCGAAGAGCAGCTGCGTATGGCGTTGCTCCACAATGAACTATATTTAAACTATCAGCCACTTATCGATTTGGCCAGCCAGAAGGTCATTGGCGCCGAGGCCCTTGTTCGTTGGGGAAATCATGAATTGGGCTTTGTCGGACCCGATGAATTTATTCCAGTGGCCGAACAAACAGGATTGATAGTGGAAATTGGATTGTTCGTGTTACGCACTGCGGTGCGACAAGTCGCGCAGTGGCGAATGAAATATAATGAGGATTTCCGCATCGCGATTAATGTATCACCGATGCAGTTTAGAGATAACTTATTGCAACAAGAGGTGGGGAAATTATTAAAACAGTACCAACTGCCACCATCGGCGATCGAACTAGAAATAACCGAGGGCGTGTTAATTAGCGGCTACTCTAATGTTGAAAGCTCGCTCAATCAATTGCATAGCGCCGGAATTAGTATCGCGATGGATGATTTTGGTACCGGTTATTCATCACTTAGTTATTTGCGCAAATATCCTTTTGATACCTTGAAAGTCGACAAAAGCTTTATTAACGATATTAGTGATGATTCGTCAAGCTTGCAGTTGGTGGCAGCGACTATCTCCATGGGTCAGGGCTTGGGGCTAAAAGTGGTTGCTGAAGGGATCGAGACACAGCAGCAACTCGATTTATTAGTTAACTTAAGGTGTGATGTCGGGCAGGGTTATTTCTTCGGTAGGCCAGCATTGTCAGTCGACTTTGAGAGTGCGCATTTTATGGCATCCCAGAGCAGCCTTAATAATTAATTTGCTAGGCTCTCTTGCTCCAAACGTAGGGTATAACTATTAGCATAAAAAACGGGGCATAGTCGTCACTCTGCCCCGTCTAAGCTTCAGGCTGTCTAGCTAGGCCTTATTTTACTAAATCGCCATTGGTATCTAAAATAATTGGCTTACCTAGGCCTAATTCAGATAACCGTGACAATTGTGTCTTGGCATCGCCAACCACCAGGTAAATCATCTTGTCCTTATCCATATAGGTCTTAAGCATGTCTTGTGCCTGAGCGAGTGACATGGTCGAGATCTGTTGTTGCTTGTTTGACACATACTCTTTGCTTAAGCCATACGTGGTGATGTTCTCTAATACCGAAATCAGGTTGCGCGTTGTTTCAAAGGCGCGTGAATCTTGTTTAGCTAGTACCGATTTGGCACTATCTAAGGCTGCTTGGTCAAAACCACTACTGTAGTTATCAAAAATCTCTCTAAAGGTTTGTAGTGACTCGAGGGTGACATTAGAGCGAACACTTGAGCGCGCGGTGAACGTGCCACCAACGTTGCTGCGGCTAAACCCTGAATAAGCACCATAGGTATAACCTTTCTCGAGACGCAATATCTGAAATAGATCTGCGGCAAAACCACCACCCAAATTGTGATTAGCCGCCTGGGCTAGATAATAATCTGGTGAGTTAGCGGTCATCGCGCGGCTACCGATGCGAATAAACGATTGCTTAGCGCCTGGTACGTCGACAAAATAGAGCGTTGGTTTGCTCAATGCTACCCGATCCTGCGGTTGCTCTAGTGTGACGCTGCCTTGCTTTAATTTGCTCGCCAATGGGGCTAAGCTGCGCTTAACTTGCTCATTGTTGACCGCACCAGCCACATGGACACTGGTGGCGCCGCTAACGATGTTTTGCGCATAGAACGCCTTAACATCGTTGAGCGTCAACGCCGACACTTCTTCGATAGTACCAGAGACCGGCGTGGCTAAGTTGCTATTTTTATACAATAACTTGGCATAAACCTGCGCCGCAATAGCACCTGGATTACCGGCGCGTTGCTTTAATGCCGCCAAGTTTTGCTGCTTGATCCGATCCCATTCCTTTTGATCCCAGCGCGGCGCCAATAACATTTCTTGGGCGAGTGCGATGGTTTGATCGAAGTGCTTGCTTAAGGTTTGGCCGCGCAGCTCGATGTATTCATCGTCGGCAAAGAATCTAAGCTCGGCGCCTAGTTCGCCAAGGGCGTCTTCTAGTTGTTGTGGCGTCTTAGTCGCCGTGCCTTCCATCAAAATATCGGTGAGTAAGTTCGCGGTGCCATTCTTGCCGGCTTTATCCAATGAATGACCACCCATCACCCGAATAGAGAATGATACTAGCGGTTATTCATCATGCTCAATGCCTAATACTTTTACGCCGTTGCCCAGTTTGCTATCCCAGATGGTTGGCAATGTAACTACTGGTGTTTTTCCATATGCTGGCTCAATACTGCGGTCGAAACTCGATGCGACCTGAGGCACTGGCGCAAGCTTTTTCGCGGTTTCAGCGACGGCAGATTCTGCCCCTTGCACAATCTTCTCTTCGACGACATCGGCCTTAATCGCGCCGCTAAGTACTAAGTTCTTTTGCCCCATCGGTACGAAGCTTGTCGCGACATAATGCTGGTTTAGGATGTATTGCTTAAACACTCGCGCAATGTCGGCTTTAGTCACTTGGCGGTAATACTCTATTTCTTTAGTAACATAACTTGGATCACCAAAGAACTCATTGGCACTGGCTAATGATGACGCCTTGGAGAAGACGCTGGTCAAACCATTGTAAAACTCAGTTTCTTTTTCGGTTAGGATCCGCGCAATCTGTTTGTCACTGGCACCTTGCACGGCAAATTTTGCCAATGCCTTATCGAGGCTCAATTTAGCCTTGTCTAATTCAATGCCAGCAAAGGCACGAACACGCAGGCTGAAAGTGCCAGCGAGCTCGCCGTGGCTAACCCGTGCACTTGCTTTAGGTGCAACTTTATCTTGCTCGACAATCGTTTGGTAGAACACGCTATCCTTACCATCACTAAGTACCTGCGCCAACATGCTGAGGGCATATTGATCTTTATGACCATGATCTACCGTTGGGAAGGTGATGCTCAACTGTGGTAATTTCGCGAAATTGTCTTCGTGATATAGTGATTTAGACGCCGTTAATGTGACTGGCTTAGGCGGCATTGGTGTGACATCGCCGCGTGCTTCAAATTGCGCGAAGTATTTAGTGATCCAAGCTTTTGCCTGGGCCTTGTCAAAATCACCCGCCAATACTAATGTGGCGTTGTTGACTCCGTACCATTGCTGATAAAAATCTCGAACGTCTTGTAAGGTAGCATTTTGTAAGTCTTCTAGGCTGCCAATAACTGACCAGCTATAAGGGTGGCCTTTGGGATAAAGCGCCTTTAGCATCACGCCATTGGCATGCCCGTAAGGTCGGTTATCAACCCCTTGACGTTTTTCATTCTTGACCACTTGCTTTTCGTTTTCTAAACCCTTTTGGGTCACGGTATTGATGAAATAACCCATGCGGTCAGATTCCATCCATAATACTTTCTCGAGACCGTCGCTAGGCACAATCTCATAATAAACCGTACCATCTTGCCAGGTACCGCCATTGAGACTGCCTCCCATCGCGCCAATGTTTTTAATGAACTTACCGGCACCGACATTCTCAGAGTCTTGAAATAGCATATGCTCGAAAAAGTGCGCAAAACCGGTACGACCAAGCTTTTCTCGGTTTGAACCGACGTGATATTGAATGGCAACAGCGACCACAGGATCAGATTTATCCTGATGCAGTACGACTTCTAGCCCATTTGCTAAGGTGAATTTCTCGATGTCTAACGTGGTTGCAGCTTGAGTTACCGCCGTTGTCGCTGGCGATGTGGCGGTGGTGTTCAGGTTACAGCCGCTAATAGCAAGTGCTAAGGCGCTGAGCGTAAAGAGTTTGTTGTATTTTTTCATTATATTTCCATTTAATGATTTTTTGTTTTTGGTATTAGGATCTAATACTGGTCAGTTAAGCGAATAATTATAGCTTCAGTGGATTTTTTGATGTGCTTGTAAGCTTTACCTTTTTATTTAATATTATCACACGCACACCAGTTACTTTTCTTTATGAAATACATCCGTGTATTTCACCCTGCGGGCCAGCTTGCAGCTGTTCAAATTGGTTCCAGACCAATTTGTGCTTCTTAAAGAA